>JADMIO011288059.1_pt1 | contig 120988 bp, 100 predicted proteins | sample 8958161 | NCBI WGS metagenome assembly JADMIO01 (sample SAMN16585339, study PRJNA669376) | soil metagenome | isolation source: Crop rotation soil | place: USA: Cullars Rotation, Alabama | collected 2011 | reverse complement strand
CGCGACAACTTGTCCACGTGGAATTCTAAGCTTAGGATCCCAATGTGCTGGAAAGAAGCTTTCATTTTGCTCAAGCCAAATAGTGGGTTGCGATTGTCTATGGCTGGGGAGCCGTGCAGGCCATTCCATCGTAATTACTGGTAGATTATGGAACAGTCTAATAATCGTGCGCTTCCGGAGGTGCCTGGTGTAGACATCACACATAGGTATATTGATATTGGCGGACTACAGGTGCATGTAGCAGAAGCAGGCACAGGAGAGCCACTTGTTATGTACCATGGCTGGCCACAAAATTGGTGGATGTGGCGGAAGCAAATACCATTATTTGCAAAATACTTTAGGGTGATTGTGCCTGATATTCGGGGGTTTGGATGGACGGAAGCCACTGAGCATGGTTACCTGAAAGACGAACTGGCAGAGGACCTTGTGAAGCTAGTGCATGCTCTCGGGTACGAGCAAGTGCGGCTACTGAGCCATGACTGGGGCGGGTGGATAGGCTATATAGCAAGTGCAAAACATCCGGGACTGGTAAAGCAGCATTTCGTGACCAATATCCCGCCTATCTGGCCAAAGATCAGCATTAAGATGATTCCGGCTACACTGCGCTTTGGCTATATGCTAAAGATAGCAATGCCATATTTCGGACAGCGCTTGCTGATGAAGAATGGTGACTTTGTACACTATTTGCTGAAGCGGGGCGGCACAAGAAAAGATGGATGGACATGCGATGAAATGAATGTATTTAGCGATCAGTTTAGAGAGCCGACGCGGGCTAAAGCATCATCTAAACTGTACGGTTCATTCCTGTTCAGAGAATATCTGCCTTTAGGATTATTTGGCAAGTACAGCAAGTACAACATCAGCACCCCTACCCGGCTATTATTTGGTGAGAAAGACTTTGCCATCGCACTGAGCTGGCTTAAGGGATATGAAAGGCATATGAAGGATTTTGAACTGGAACTGGTGCCGGATACGGGGCATTTTATAGTTGACGAGCGGCCTGAGCTGGTGAACGATCGGGCCTTGAAATTCTTTACTGATACTAAATACGATAGCAATGATATTCGAGCCATTCCAAATTAAAGGTCTTGAGTTTAAGAACCGGATTGTACGTTCATCTATAGGAGGGCGAACCTCTTACTATGATGGTACTGTAACATCTGCCTTTAAGAATTTTGAAAAGAGATTTGCTGAGAATGACGTGGCGGGTATTATATCAGCTACCATAGCTGTGAATGACAAGCGGGCCTCACCAATGGAGTATCCCAAGCTTACGCATGATCGGTATATAAACCCGCTGAAAGAGGCAATAAAGGCAGTGCATAAATATGACTGCCGCTATATAATACAGATAGGAGATGTGGGAGGGCATACGCAGACGAGCCTGTTCTCAGAGCGAGAAGATGCGTTGTCGTCCTCTAACGTATTTGACTTCTTCTATGGCTACCAGAACCAGCATCATGCGATGACGCTGGAAGAGATAGAGATGACGATCAATAGTTTTGCTGAGGCGGCTGAAAGGGGACGTGAGACCGGAGCGGATGGGCTGGAGGTGACGGCGTCGAAGGGATATATTATCCAGCAATTCCTGAATCCCGGCGTGAACAGGCGGAAGGATAAATATGGTGGCTCCATCGATAATCGGTTTCGTTTGCTGGAAGACATCATTATTGCTATCAGGAAAAAAATAGGAAGTGATTTTCCATTAGGTGTGAGGATGTCAGCCGCTGATTATAATTATCTTCCGCTGAACCTTAGACTGCCTGTTAGATTTCCGTTGCGCCATTGGTATTTCGGCAATACCATTAAAGAGAATCTTTACTATGCAAAGAGACTACAGACTCTTGGTGTGGACTACCTGCATATTGATAAGGGGTACGGGTTTATTAACCCGAAAGGAAGCCCTGGCTCATTCCCTGTTCATGAGATCAAGATGTTTTACAATGCAAACCGGCATTTGTCGACAAAGGCATGGCTGCGGGCAACACTGGCTAATGCAATTCCGGAGTTCATACTGAATCCGCTCATTAATATAGGGTGGAAGGATGTGCCTGCTATTTCGGCGGATGATGCAAAACGATTTAAAGAAGAAACAGGATTACCTGTTATTGCTAATGGGGGATTCCAGCAAATGGATACCATAGAAGCGACACTAGAAGCAGGGAAGTCGGACCTTATAGCTATGGCGCGGCCGTTGCTGGCGAATGTGAATCTTGTGAAGCTATTTAGGCAGGGAATTAATAGTGCTCCTAAACCTTGTACGCATTGTAACAGATGTCCGGTAAGGACAGCTAACTTTCCTTTAGGGTGTTATGACCTATCACGCTTTGCGAGCCAGGATGAAATGGAAGCACAAATAATGGAATGGAGTGCTTCAAGTGATGAACGGATTGCGGAAATGGGGTGGCAAGACGACGAAACACGTTCAGTTATGGATGAGTTGGTTGGTTCCTAAATTAATATCACAAGCAGGTTAAATTAGAATTGCACGTACAAACCTTTGCTATCATTGGCGCAAAGCACTAGTCCTGCTTTCCTCCGGGACTGCTGAAATTCCAGATGAGGCTGACCATGCCGTATCTGCGGATGGTATTGTAGTTATTTTCGGAGATGTTGTTGTTTTGGGCGGTACGGGTATAGCCTCTATTCTGATCGAAGATATCGAAAACTGAAACGCGAAACTCCATTACATCGCCCTTCAGGAGCTTTCTTCCAAGAAATGCATTCCAGCAGATTACATGGTTGTTCCGGTCAAACTCTGTGGTGCGTTGACGAAAGTCGGCACGTACTGTGGTGCTGAACTTAAGCTTCCATGGGAGGTCTACATGGATATCTGCTGAAATGTTTGTACTCCAGTAAGAGGTTGCAAATGTGCTGATGTTTGATTGGTTGTCGTTGTAAGTTATACCAGGGCGTATTTCTACACCAGCAATTTCATCTTTTTCTTTTAGCCATTGCTTATTGAACGTAATTGCTGCCGTATAAACATTGTTGTTGCTTGTCTTCTCGGCCCCATTTACATAATTGATATTGCGGTCGATTCGTGTTTCTCCAGACAAGCCAATCTTGCTATTGCCATGCTTTAACTTCTGATTGCCTGAAACATAGACCTGGCCTCTATAGTTGCCATTGACGTTGATGTATTGATAAGTGCGACGGCCAAGATTATCGGTAAATTGAGTTTGGCTTATGGCATCTTTCACAAAGGAGACACCACCGCTGATACCGAGCCATTGGCCCGACATTGTTTTGTAGCTAGTATAATAGAAGTTGACGCTGTGAGTAAATGACTGCTTGAGCCCGGGGATTTCCTATAGCTACATTAAGCGGGTCTGCATTCTGGTGTAGGGGCTGTAACTGGGACAAAGTTGGTTGTTGTGTCCTGCCGCTATAGTCAACGGACAAGGAAGATGATTTACTTATGTCAAATCGTACGCTACCAGTGGGCGAGAAGTTATTATAGGCTCGTGAAATATCTGTGTCATGCAGCAGGTCAGGCTGGTTGAATTTGGTGTAGTATAGATCAGCGCCAATAGCTACGTAATACTTTTTGCCTTTTAGATGAAGCGTTGTGCTGGCATTGTGTGTTGTGACATTGTACTTATAAGAAGAGCTATATAGGGTATCTGCCTGATCGCTCCATTCGGTTCCACTCTTATTGAACGATAGTCGCTGGGAATTACTGGTGCTATTGCTAATACGATAAGCGATATTGAGCTTTAGCTGTTTAGATAATGGTTCGGTATAGGAGATATTGCTGTAGAGCGACAGTCCCTGAGTATATGTTGTCTTTTGCTGATTGATAGAATCGCTAAAGGAAGTAGCGGTATAGAAATGATTATCTGAAAACAGATATTCTGTGCCGGACGAGGTTTTATAGTTCTCCTGCAACTGGAGATATAATAGGCGATTAGCCTTAGCAAATGTTCTGCGATAGCTTACAGAGCTAGCAATATTCTGATTGATAATATCGGTGCTGATGCTGCGATTACTATTGTTTATTAAAGAGCCGTAGCTGCCCCTTGTTTCGGCGTAGGCTATGGAGTTACTAATGTTGTGGCTCAACCCCCCATTTACCTTTGCTTCTATTGACGAGAAAGAATCGACCTTTAGCTCGAGCATACCATCAACGCCATGACGCACATTATTTCTGGAGCTTTGCATACGTTGGCTGGAGAAGTATTGGGAATCCGGGAGAATATATTGCGTGAATGTATTGTTTGTGGCATCAACATTTTGCCCGGAAAACCGGTAGTTTCCAACAAGGTGCTCATGCCCTTCGTGCCATTTGTTTGCATAGTGCACACCGCCTGTCTGAACTGATGGTATGCCGTCGCCGAGATACTGGCCCGTGCTTGAAGCGTTATCAGTATTGGTACTACCGCCGCTGCCATCTTCTAATATTACGGGAATGCTGCTTCCGAACTTATACTCGCCCCATCCGAGGCTGGCCTTGCCATTGTTGCTGACGATGCCAAATAAGGATATCTGGCGTTTGTCTTTAAAGGCATTGACCATGGCCTGTTCCTCACAATAGTGGTCAGTGCCGGCAGCTGCAACAGCTTTACCAAAGAAGCCTTTTTTCATATTTGCTTTTAGCTTCAGATTGATGGTTTTTTGTTTTTGTCCATCATCTATACCTGTAGCTATTGCTGCATCACTTTTCCGGTCGTATACCTGAACTACATCTACAGATTTGGCTTGTAGACTTTGAGTAACCAGGCCCGGATCATCTGAAAAGAACTCTTCGCCATCGACCAGCACCTTTTCTACCTTTTTGCCCTGAGCAGTGATACTTCCATTTCGGTCAACCTCCATGCCGGGCAGCTTCTTTAATAATGCATCGACGGTTGCACCGTCGGCGACCTTAAAGGAATCAGCCGCAAACTCTGTTGTATCACCTTTGATAGTGATAGCGCTGCGACGTTTGTGCAGTACGACTTCTTCGAGCAATTGAAGCCTTGTAGTAAGCAGGATGGTTCCAACACTGGTATGTTTATTTTTTACGATTATCACATCTGACAAATCGGCGTAGGACGGGGAAGTGATGAGCAGGATAAAGGTCCCAGCAGAATCGGAATGAAGCAGAAAGTTGCCTTCTGCATCTGTATGGGTAAAGGTGCTAAGGATAGAATCGCTGGCACGAATGAGCGTAATGGTGGCTTGCGTCGGCCGCTTGTGGTTTACAGTGTCTATCAGCGAGCCTGTGATGCTATGCTTTTGTGCCTGCACTGTGAAGCAGCCCAGTATAAGCATGAATAGCAGCAGGAAGCGACGCATCAGGGCTTGAGGTTTTGGATGCAGATAAATGTGCTGTAAAGTATAATATTATGAATTAAGGTAGCCGTCTCATCTATATTGTGCTAAACCCTTTGCCAATGTATCTGCATTAAAATAATTGGTGGCGCGGTATAGAAGCTTACCGGTGCGATCAAAGAGGAGGAAATATTCGTTGGGCTGGGGCTTTGCTTTGCTGATCTCTTTTGTGAAGTACCAATAGAAGTACTTGAACTGGGTCATGTCGTTAATGGCTATCATCTTTTCGCGACCGTAGCGTTGTATGCGGTAATAGCCTTTTATGACGTCGGGTTGGTCGATTAGACTCTTTGGAAGAAAGGGTCTGGATTCCGGATCATTGATGGAGATGAGGGTAATGCTCTTTTTCTGGCGCAGGACATCCCAGATGGCGGGTACGTGGGCGCGGCAGCCGGAGCACCAACCTGGCCATAGGAAGACAGCGGTTAGGTCATTGGTGCGGATGAGGGAATCGAGGCTGTGGTAAGTGATGGTGGGTACGGCGACTCTGGTGGAGTCCGAGTGGCCTGCTGATGCGTGGAAGCTGAGGATTATCAGCGATAATAATATTAGGTGTTGACGCATGGTTTTTGAGTTGTTTTCTCAAATGTAAAGATGGCGGAGCGGGCACTTGGGCCTATAATTTAATGTTTAACATATAATGTATATTCACGTAGTGATGAGTTGTGCGGATGTGTTGTAGGTACCGTACACAGTAGTTGTATACGTGTTGTATGGGGGTTGCAGGCAAGTTATAACGGAGTTACAATGAAGTCATATTGCTATAGGTTCGCTATAGATTCGCTGTAGGTTTGCTATAGATTTGCTATAGCTATTGAGGAAATGATGATAAGAGATGATGTCGGGCTGTTGAATTGATATAGGCAACCAGAACCATTGTTTACTTTTTAAATAGATGAGCTTTTGACTATTATCGGCTGGGAAGGGATAGGTTTAGGTGGGAGGCCAAGGCATCCTGCTACTGTGGATATGGGCACTATTCTTTCGTTACGGGAATGGCGTCGTATGTGAATGGGGTTGGATATGGATTATTTTATTAGATATGGAGTCTACTCAGCCTAATAGAGGGGATTTTCTGAAACAGCATTTTAGGGGTATCATGAAATATGCCCCAGGGCCGCCACCATGGCCTAAGATGATGCTATGTGGGGTGGCTACTACTGTGCCATTGGTGATTGGCCTGTTGAATGGTCAGCTGATACTCTCGATATATGGTGCACTTGCAGGGTATTTGCTGGGGCTGAGTGATGATCAGGGACCATTGCTTTACAGGCTATGGACTATTACGGTCACGTTTCTGTTATTGATAGCTGGGTTTAGTGTGGGGCATGTATTGGCTGCTAACTCTATTGGGTACCTGGTAATTTTTACCTGCCTAGCCTACTGGCTGGGGGTGATGGCCGGACAGGGTGCAGCACTTGAAAGGGCGCTGCTATTTACTGCAGTTAGTCTGGTGGCGGCAAATACTTCGCCGCCAATACCGCATGCGGCTATAATGGGGATACTGTTCTTTGTGTGGCTGGGATTTGGGTGTGTGATTGTAGGGGTGCTACTGCTGGCTGCACTAATAAGAGACGCACCGGAGCCTATAGTGAAGTTTAGCACCAGCCTTAAGGAATCGCTCAACCTGAAGAAGAAAAACCATATACATGCAGCTTGCTACGCAGCGGCTGCATTGGTGGCTATTGGTGTGACGAGGCACATCCACATCGAACGGTCAAACTGGGTGATTGTGACGGTATTGCTTGTGATGAAACCGGACAATAATCCTGCTTTTTACAGAGTGATACAAAGGTTTGTGGGGACTATACTTGGAGTATCGTTTGTGGATATTCTTTTGCAGATAAATAATGACCCAATATGGTTTATTCCATTGATTATAGCAAGTGCTGTGTGCGTGCCCTGGGCTATAAAGAAGAACTACTGGATAGTGACGTTCCTTGCCACAACGATGGTGGTGCTATTGCTGGAAATTACTAATCCGCATAAGGGGAATCTTCACACGCCGTTCATACGATTTGTAGCAACCGTTATTGGATGTGTGATTGGAGCTTTAGGCTTAGTGTGCTCCAGATTACTTGACTCAGTACTGGCTGATGGGCGCGAAAAATCGTTCACAGAGTGATACGGGGTGATCATATATCAAAAGTCATTAACCACCCATTGGCATACACTTACACAATATGTGTATTATGTTTGTTGAATGACACAAGAACACGAAAAGTGGATAATCAGGAGGAACAGGCGTCAGGAACTGAAGCTAACCTTGCTATCAGTGCTTATTCTGGTGGTTGTAACCACATTCATTGTATTTGGTATAAAGTAGGGATGCCCCAAGAACCAGCAGTGATGAATTAGCCTAGAAATAATAGCTGAACTGCTGCCTGTACACACCCCCCACCATACCCAGTCCATTAACGACATTACCCTGTACTCTTACAGGCGCAGAGGAATTATTGTACCCAAGAGCAGGATCGTATTGCTCATAGCTATTCAGGAAACGGTAATAATCGTCTGATACCGACTTTACCTGAAGTAGTGTTCTGTAGCCAAGCCCTGGTAAGAGTGCAGACTTAGCAATGTAGACGTGGGTAATATGTGTTCCGCCGGTAAAGTTTTGATCGCTCAGTAATATTCTGCGAACGTTGTTGCCGCCATATCCCCTTAGTAGTTGCTCGCTGACAGGATCGTCTGTAGCCAGCATAGCCCTTGTACTGCTTTTGGAATAGGTGATCTCTGTCTTTTCAGGGACGGCAATACCGAGTGATTTGAGGCTGTCGTAGGTGAAGAAGTAGTCATTGATGCTTAACCATTGCCCATTGAACAGGAAGTAGTCGATTGGCATATAGGTCTGGTGCGTTGCCTCGATGGCGTATCTTTCTCCGCCTGAAGCAGGATCATTGATCTGAATAGTGAACTTCAGCGCGTCTTCACCCCCAAAGACTACAGATGCAGTATCGATAACCGAAGCGGTAAATGCGTGTGGTATGGCTACCTGGGCAGTCACCTCACCAAGTGAATTGTGAAGGCCTCTTACGGAGTAGCTAGCGCCGGGCTTTATGAGATAATTCGCTGAATATGGAATGGTGACCAAGGCAGCGGACAAATCGTCTTCTGCACCGTTGAGCATAAATGGGATGCCATTCTGTTCGATGGCCATTTGAAGATCCTTTATGAGGCCAACAGAAAGGGGCGGACCGGACCTGATCGGTACGCTCTGGCCTGCCCGTAAGCAGACAGTATCATTGGCTGTAAGCTCGCCTATGATCACGATTTTGGGCTCCCCTGTGCCGGGCAACTTTAGCTCCTTTTGGCACGATGCATAAAGCAGGATAATGCTTAAAAGAAAAAGAGTAAAAGTAAATGGCGAACGCATAAACATTAGAATTTAAGCCTGTAACTGATGGCAGGAATGAAGCGGGCTATACTAGTACCTTCAAGACGGTAGTTGCCATTCTCATCCTGACCAAAATTGACACCCACGAGGTTTCGCCGGCCATAGGCATTGTATAGTCCAAGTGTCCAGATGCGCTCGTAATACTTACCTTTTTTCTTTACGAAATTCACTGATACATCTAAACGATGGATTGCAGGCAGCCGGTAGTTGTTCCACTGATTGTAGTTGTAGGAGAACCCTGCATTGGCGTAACTGTTGAGAAGGTTATTGTCGAAGTCGGGATATACCTGGTCTGGTAGGGTGATGGCTTCACCACTCATATAGGTCCAGTTGAGAGACGTATTAACCCCCTTGCTCAGGGCGTAGTTGGCATCGAGCTTAAGGTTGTGCCGACGATCGTACCTGCAGGGGAACCGCTCGCCACCATTGAGCCGATCGTATTGTCTCCAACTCCAGGATAAAGTATATGCGGCAGAGAGCACCAGGTTATTAATCTTTTTCCGTGCACTGAGCTCGAGGCCATAGCCCCATCCTCTTCCCTGGACTAATCTATCCTCCCAACGCAATGAATTTGAAAATACATTTCTTCCCCCGCTATAGGCAAGGAGGCCATCCTGCTGCTTGTAATATACCTCGGCCGTATAAGTAGTGCCGGTTTTGAGCTTGCCTGTGTAGCCGAGACTAGCCAGTGTGGAAGATTCTGGCTTTAAGCGGCCTGTGCTAGGGAGCCAGAAGTCGGTAGGGAAGCCTGAAGTATTATTGGTAAGCAGGTGTAGGAACTGGGCCATTTGTGTGACCGAAGCATAGATGGTGCCTACCGCTGAGGGACGGTAAGCAATAAACAAACGAGGTTGAAAGCTGGCGTAGGTAAAGCCCTGACTAAACCATGTCGCCCAATGCAAGCCCGGGCGGAACGTCCATTTGGTACCGCTCTTTATCTCATCTTCGGCATATAGAACCACTTCGTCTGTATTAAAGCGCTCAGCTGCTATATCAGTGGTTGGCTTGTTTTCATAGACCACTGAAGCGGGATCAAACGTCGAATTGGCATAGCGGACGCCGAATTCTATATGATGCCTGGGGGATGGGTACCAGTATGCCTGAAGCTTTATGGATGATTCACTCACTGCTGATGTGCCGGTATAGAGTGAATAAACACCGGCAGAGTCGGGGGCATTGCTATACAACTGGTCGTGCAGCTGAAACTTAAAGCGGCTGTATGTTGCAGTTGTATTGATAAATATTTTGGGACTGAGGATAGTTGTCCACTTGGCAGCAATGAATGTGTTGGTCCAACGGGCCAGGAGATCGGTAGCATCTTCTTTTATAGCAAACTGGTCGCCACCATTATACACACTTATATACAGCCTGTTAGACTTATTGACAATGTAATTTGCTTTTGCATTCACATCATAGAAGTCGACCTTGACGGTATTAGTAACGGGTCTCCATATGAGATCTATCCATGACCTGCGGGCTGTGATAGCGAAGGATGCTTTTTCCTTTACTATGGGGCCTTCGAGGCTAAGGCTGCCGTTTAATAGTCCGAGATTAAACTGTCCGCCCAACCGCTCCATGTTGCCATCCCTGGTATTGATATCAATAACCGATGAAAGGCGACCACCGTAGCGTGCGGGGAATGCCCCCTTATAGAAGTCGACCGTCTTCAGGGCATCGGTATTGTATATAGAGAGGATGCCAAAGAAGTGATCGGTATAATAGAGTGGGACGCCGTCTAACAGATTCAGGTTCTCGCCCGGGTCGCCCCCGCGCACGAGCAGGCTGGTGCTGCCGTCCTGGGCGGACTGTACGCCTGCCATATGCTGCAATGAGCGCATAAGGTCCGGCTCGCCTAGCAGGGCGGCGTATTTGTTTACATCGAGGGCAGTGAGATGGACATGGTCTGCTGACTGTTGCTTTTCGGCTGTAACCTTGACCTGCTCAAGCTGGCTGCCTGACGAGAGCAATATATCAATGTGCTTATTTACCGGCTCTGAGATGGAAATAAGTTCTTGCCTGTAACCTGTATAGCCAGCCACAAGGTTATACCTGGCGGCGGGCATGGTGAGGCTGTAAAAGCCATAGCTATTGGTTGTGGTACCGGTATTTAATGCTGGTATGTATACGACTGCGCCTATTAATACCTCACGGGTACTACTGTCCTTTACATATCCGTTTACAGTGATAGTGCCAGAAGGTATGGGGCTGCCACTGGATTCTGCAGCGGGAACAATCAGTATCTTGTCACTTCCCTCGACTATTTTAACAGCGATACCAGCAAGTATGCGGTTGAGTACATCCTGAATTGTTTGCTCGTTACCTGCCAATTGTGCCTTTTTCCTCACGTTGACAGATGACTCACTGAAGGAAACACTGATTTGGGTCTGCCGCTCTATGTCTTTAATAAATGCACGGATAGTACCCTTATTGAAACGGGGGTGGTAGGCGGTTTTTAATAACCCCTGGCCAGACAGACGAGCAGCTCCCAGCAACACGATCACTACCAACAATAGCCAGCGTCCTGAGCGTCTCATTTATCTATTTAGGCTTAATTATATAGCGATTGTTCTCTTTGATCCAGCTCGTCTGTGTAATCAGGCATAGCTCGGTCAGCATTTGTTCCAGCGATTGGTTGCGAAACGAGATAGTTACCAACTGCTGTTGCTGTGCTATAGACAAGGATGGATCTATAGATACAGCAGTATCTTTTGCCCTGCTAATGGCCCTGACTACTTCAATAAGCTTTTGCCCGTTAAAATTAAGCACTCCTGTCTTCCAGTACATGTCAGCCTCATCTGTTACTGTATATTCTTCCAGCTTTCCACTGCTTAGTAACCCTTTCTTTCCGGGTGTCAGTATCAGACTTTCGGATGTCTGCTTTGATGTCATTTGCACCCTTCCGGTAGCGACTACTACGCGAGCACTCGTATCGCCCGCAGCTACATCGAAAGAGGTGCCTAAGACCTTTACATTGACAGACTGAGCAGATATTACAAATGGCTGCTTTTCGTTGTGTGTCACCTCGAAAAATGCTTCGCCTTGAAGACTAACATTTCTCTCATTGCTGGCGAAAGTGCGCGGGTAAGAGAGCGAACTACCACTCTTAAGGGTTACGGTGGAATGATCGGGCAGGACCACTACCCTATTGCCATTATCTGCAAGAATGGTTTGGGTAGTATTGACATTCCAGAAAAAATAACCCACGAAGCCGATCAATAACGCTGCTGCTACTGCACTCAGCTTCGCCCATGCAGGCAATGCTATGATCCTTGGTTTTCTTTCTTCAGGAAGGCCAACCGTCTTTGCTGATACCTTCTCCCAGGCCTGATCTACCCTGAATTCAGGGCCATCCAGAGATATCTCGCCTTCCCAAAGACGCTGCATATTCTCGTATACATCATGATTGGCAGCATCCTGCGATAGCCATGCATCCAGCTCCTGGCGCTCTGCGTCTGTAGCTTCGTTGCTTAGCACTTTTGCAATCGTTATGTATATCTGTTCGTCCATTATAGACCTTCCCCTATTTTAGAAACGCTATCGTAGCATAAAACCCCTATGGCTTTAAAGAACCCCTGAAATATTAATAACCACAATATTGATACTATCTGTCCTACTATGGATTCCCTAAGCACTTTGATGGCCTTACCCATCTGATTCTCTACTGTCTTTATTGAAATGTTTAATGTTGCTGCTGCCTGCTTATAGCTCAGGCCCTGCATTTTTATTAGCAGGAATACCTCCCGGCACTTCGGAGGAAGGTTATTTAAGGCGGCAGTGATTCTCTGCGACTGTTCGTTGGCAGCTTCTTTGTGCTGCGCTGTTGTAAAGGTTATTTCCGGCTCGGGCTCTGGTGTTTCTTCAGTATACTGGACTGGCTGGCTTTTAAGCTTTCTAAGAACTGAGATACAATTATTCCTTACAGCGGTAATCAGGTAAAAGCGGATATCGGGGGAAGCAATCAAGTCCCGCTTTCCCTCCCATATCTTAATAAATGTTTCCTGAACTATGTCCTCTGCCTGATGGGTATCGTGCACATAAGTAAGAGCATAACGGCAAAGTCTGTTATACTCCTGTGCAAAAAGGGCTTTAAAGGTTGCTTCCCCAACCGCCGACGACATAGATTATCTGATTGGCAGCAAAGAAAATAAGAAATAGCTGCTTAACCCAATCTATTATAATTTATATGCACAGACCCCACCTCTAAAATGACAGATCCACCGGCATGTTGCCGGTGGACCTATTCGTAGAGCTTTACTTACCAAGCTGTAATTATTGCTTGACAAACTTCTGAAGATCCACTTCATTCCGGCTATTGCGTAGCCTAACCATATACATGCCAGAGCTAAGTATTGAGAGATCTAATTGTTCTCTACCAGTTGTCATATTGCCGGTACGAATGCTTGCGCCGTTCATTGAAAGGACTTCATATGTGAGGGCTGTATTGCTATTGCTTTCGATGGTGAGCTGATTTGTAACCTGTGTAGGGTATATTTTGCAGAGATTAGTTAGTACCGGGCCGCCAATACCTGTGCTATTGTTCTTTGGGGTAAACTTATAGGTCATGCCGGATGTTGGTACGGTAGCAAAACCCCTTGGATTCAACATATCGGCCATGGTCATGCTATCTAAAGTAGGGCTGGTTAGTGAGCCTTTCAGCACATATACTTTATCGAACGTGCCTGCTGCGAGGTCGAAGTTCTTAAGGTAGCCCATCATAAATACAGTCCCGAAATAATCATTAAAGTGTGTGATCCGGGAGCTGCCGTAATGGAGCTCTACCGCGTTAGTGCCTTCATATAGCCATACCTGCATATTTAGCGAGTCATCGAGTGTGCCATAGTTCTTGCCCTCGTCTGAAAAACCCACATTGAATAGCTCAAGCTTGAAGATCCTGCTTCCCGCGGTGCCGGAAGTAGTATAGCGGATAGGTGATTCAGTATTAAACTTGCCGCGATCCTGGATGGTACTACTTAGAAGGCCGAAACCATTCTGAACACCTACAGTATCGGCGGAAATAAATGCCCCGCCTACAAGTGCTATTTTATTAGTGGTAACTCCATTGAGCTTAAATGAAAAGCCAAGCGGAATGACGAACGTATTATTTTCATCCCACATAGTACTGCCATTTACGGAAGTGCCGTTTGTCAATGGCTGATAGGCTACGGTGCTGGCCGAAAAGTTGTAAGGCATCTGGGCGCTAGCCTGTTGTGCTGAAGTGAGTGCTGCGAATGTAAATGTTGTGATGAGTGCAATCTTTTTCATGGTGTAATTGTGTTTTATATGGGTAATACGCATCACTGCTTATTTACCCCTACGCCCCTTTCAAATATTTTTCACCGGAAGCATTGAAGCTATTTCTGTAGATATATATATGATACAGCTTATTTAGCCAAGAGAAGAAAATACAATCAAATACCCGCATCATAATTATTTCAATCGGGCGTAGGGGTAATGAAATGTTTTTGCGTATTCCAGCAAATACAAAGATTCTCTTCTATGAAATTTGCACTTCTCGCCATACTGTTTATTCCTTATACGCTGTATGCGCAATCGGACAGTTTGGCAAGCCGTACAGAGTACCAAAAAAGGGAATTGGAAAGTGTGAAGGTTTCTGCGGCAAAGCAGCGATCGAAGCAGTTTGTGGAAAGTACACAGATGGGCAAAATAGATCTGTCTGTTGCCATGCTTACCAAGGCACCGGCTATAGGCGGAGAGCCTGACATCATTAAGGCATTGCAATTGACGCCAGGTGTAAAGCGTGGTACAGAAGGTGGAATAGGAATGTATGTGCGGGGCGGTGGAAATGATGAGAATCTTATACTTCTTGATGGTGCATCTGTTTATAACGCAGGTCATCTGCTGGGATTCTTCTCGGTATTTAATAGTCAATCGCTGAAAGATGTACAGATGTATAAATCGTCCTTCCCGGCTCAGTATGGAGGACGATTATCATCCGTGCTGGATATACGTACTAAAGAAGGAAGCCTGACCGACTACAAGGCAAATGCAAGCATAGGAATGATTGCTAGCAGCATGACTCTTCAGGGGCCAATAATTAAAGACAAGCTATCCTTTATTGTATCGGGGAGGAGAACTTACATAGACAAAGTGTTCCGGTATATACCGTATCATTTCTATGATGTAAATGCCAAGCTAACTTATGTAATCAATAAGGAAAACAGGATTTACCTGAGTGGATATAAGGGTGAGGATGTGCTTAGCATGACCAGCACCGGAAAAGACTCGACAAATAGCCCTTATGAATTGCAAAGTGGGATGAAGATCGGCAATAACATAATGACACTTCGCTGGAATAATACACCGCGAAACGGAAAATACATTGCGGAGCTGGCGCTGCTCTATACAGGTTTTCGCTATCACATACAGGGAAGGATGAACAACAATGCCCTGGACATGCAGTCGGCCATCCGCGACTTAGGCATAAAGGGTGATATAAAAACATACACAGGAGCAAAACACAGAATGACTGCAGGCTTTAGTCTTATCAATCATTATTTCAATCCCAATATTGTGAACAGCACAGGTGCAGCGCTGGAAGCATTTGGCAATAAAGGTGGAAAGCAGATATACAATACGGAGGGTGCTGTGTACCTCAACGACGACTATACAATCAATGAAAAATGGCAGCTGGCAGGAGGGATGAGGCTGAGCCTGGACCAGGTAGGTACATCAACCTATATCAATCCGGAACCAAGGCTTGCTGCCCGCTACCTTATCAATTCACAGAGTTCTGTAAAGCTATCGTACGCACGCATGGTGCAGTATATGCACCTGGTATCGAGCTCATCGTTAGCGCTTCCTACAGATCTCTGGTATCCGGTGACACCATTGATTAGGCCTGGCAAGTCGGACCAGGTGAGTGCGGGCTATTACTACACATTTCCTTCTGTAGGGATAAACATAACGGCTGAGGCGTATTACAAATGGATGCATAATCTTATTGAATACAGAGAGGGCGCGCTATTGATATTGAATGACAACTACGAAAAAGAGCTACTAAAAGGCGAGGGGCATTCATATGGGATTGAGCTATTCATCACTAAGACGTCTGGCAGATTTACTGGCTGGGCCGGGTACTCACTTTCGTATGCGCATCGGCACTTTGACTCTCTAAACAATGGAAAGGAATATTATGCACGTTACGATCGCAGGCATGACTTCTCGCTTGTAGGCATGTATGATATTACCTCGAAGTGGAGCGCCAGCAGTACTATTCTATATGCGACCGGTACACCATTCACAGGGCAGCTTAGCCAGTACATGGCCCCGAAGCCTGACCTTACCGGAGTAGAACTATTACCAGCATATTCTGGTCGTAACGAAATGCGGCTTTCATCCTCATTCCGGATAGATCTGGATGTTCAATATAAGTTCAGGCTAAGCAAACGTATAAAAGGTGATGCACACCTAAGCATTTATAACCTGCTAAACCGCACCCAACCTGGCCGGGTAGAAAGAATATATAACGAACAAAAGGGAGAATATACCTACCAGCAAAAAGGCTTGTTCGGAACTATCACTACAGGCACTATCAACTTCAATTTATAATCAATATTCATAATCAGCATGAAATTCCAAACACTATTCGTACCAGCTATTCTAATTGTATCAATCTTAAGCTGCCGCCCCAAACCAATAGACATAGATGTGCCGCAAGGCCCGCCCAGGCTGGTAATATCTTCGGCTTCTTTAGATGACCATTCCGCCGTTGTGTCCGCAGGATATTCTATTAGTTCGCTTTCCAGTCTTGCAGATAGCGCCAGGGGAAAGAATATAGCCTCTCTTCCAAAAGACATGTTAGTTGATTCAGGCCTGGTTACCATAACAGCTAACGGGCACACGGATACACTGCAGAAGATAAGTAGTGGCTTATTTGGTTCGTACAGTCTTCACCTTCAAGCATCAGTTTCCTACACACTCAGGGTTCTGGACTATAGAAAGAATACCGAAGTCGTGGCTGTTACTTACTACTATTCTAAGCCAGTCTTTGACACTATACAACCAATTGTCGTGAGGACGGCAACGGATACGTCGGTAAAACTTAAGGTATCTACTAAGGGTATAAATGCCGGCGATCACTATTTCATCAGCTATGCTACAACCAGGAACGTGCGGGATATTACGAAACCAATCAGCTATAAGAATATCTCTTCACTGGCTTCGTTTGTTCCTAAGCAGCTTATACTTTTTACAGGAGAAGATGTTGCCGTCGGTACACCTGATAAATCTTTCACGTTAAATGTTCATGGAAATGATACTCTATTGGTCCATATCGGCCATATTGACGAAGCTTACTATAATTACCTGACTGCTTATAAACGTAGCGGATACCTGATCAATCAGCTTACCGGCGAGCCAATAAATCTTCCTACTAATATTGTTACGGGGTTTGGATTCTTTTCGCTCTATACACCTACGAGGTTGTTGCTGGATCTTAATAAATATTGACCGGGCACTATTTGGGTGCACGGACGCATGCACAACCGAGACATATTATAGATGGTGTATGAACCTTCAATCCCTATTTAACTGCGTAATGGTTGATGGTATTTTCGATATATCCAGATACCCTGGTAGAAGGTTTGATTTACTCCATTGATTATATTTGCAGTAGTACAGTGGTGTATCTACATGAAAAGCCAGGAAATACAAACGACCGTTCAAGAGAACAAGATAAATAACTACGAGATAGCTAACGAATGCCTTAATCAACTACAGTTCCTTCTAAACAGAATCGGCATTGTTGAGTTCTCGATCTCAGAAAGCACACGCCATATAAAGTGGCAGTCGGGAAGAGTTATGAACAATGATCTGCTCAATAAATTCTGTACTGACATCAACGAATTGTACAGGCAGGCTCAGCAGGCAAATATGGAACTGGCAAACTGAGGCGCTGCCGGTGTGGGAATTATTGAGATTAACTATGATCATAGTGTCAGTATAAAGTCTGGAATGGGTCTGGAATGCATCTCGAACGTGTCAAGGCCGCCTATAACCCGCCTATGACCCGCCTGTGATCCAACCATAGCCTGATTGTATTGTTCCTAATACTCATCTTTAGATAGCAGTAATTTCCGTCAACTACTCAAAGTACATCATCAATAATCCATTATTAAAATATACATAGACTATCTTCGCAGGCTTTTTTTCAATTACGGTAAACCCTAACCGCCTGCTATGTCTACTACTTCTACTCCAGAGCTTAAGAAATTCACGCCCTACCAGGTAGCAATTATTGCTATCCTTGCCCTTACCCAGTTTACGGTAGTGCTCGACTTTATGGTGATGTCGCCGCTGGGTGATATACTCATGAAGTCTATGGGGCTGTCTACTTCCCAGTTTGGCTTTGCGGTGTCATGCTATGCATTTAGCGCTGGTATATCGGGGTTACTCACGGCAGGGTTTGCGGACAGGTTCGACCGGAAGAAGCTATTGCTGTTTTTCTATATCGGGTTTATTGTAGGGACTCTCTTATGCGGACTGGCAACCACGTACCCTATGCTTATTGCGGCACGTATTGTTACCGGTATATTCGGGGGCGTTATAGGCTCAATATCCATGGCCATAGTGGCCGACCTATTCCCTATAGAGAAACGGGGACGCGTAATGGGCTTTATGCAGATGGGTTTTGGGGCAAGCCAGGTGTTGGGCATTCCAATTAGCCTTTATCTTGCTAACTCTTTGGGCTGGCAGTCCCCCTTCCTTATGATAGTGGGTCTTGCTTCTATTATCTGGATTGCCGTTCTTACGAAGCTTCAGCCTATCACTAAACACCTCGAGCTCAAAACAGAACGCAACGCGTTTGCTCACCTTATACATACTATCCGTCAGCGACAATATCGGATGGGCTTCCTTGCTACAGCCATGCTTTCCCTGGGCGGATTTATGATGATGCCCTGGGGCAGCGCCTTTGCCATAAACAATCTTAAGGTTACGCCAAACCAGCTTCCCTTTCTTTTCATGGTTTCAGGTGTTGCCTCATTTATCATTATGCCGGTAATAGGTAAGCTCAGCGATAAGATCGACAAGACAAAGCTCTTCGCCATGGCATCCGTTTGGATGATCGTCATGGTGCTCATTTATACTAATCTCACACCTGTCCCTTTCTGGCTGGTAATAACTATGAACGTACTTTTCATGGTAGGCATTATGAGTCGCATGGTGCCATCGATGGCGCTCGTAACTGCCTTGCCGCAAATGCAGGACCGCGGGGCATTTATGAGTATTAACTCATCGCTACAGCAGATGGCAGGTGGCCTGGCAGCCGCTGTCGGTGGAATGATAGTGGTGCAGAAGACCAAGTACAGTCCACTTAAGCATTATAATACTCTTGGTCTCGTCATTGTAGGCCTAAGCATCATCAGCATCGTAATGGTATATAGGGTTGGCCTTCTGGTAAAAGCACGCCTGGATGCCGCAAAAGCGAAAGCCGAAGAGTCAAGGCCTTCCGAGATCTCAATCTTCGACGAGGTGCAATCGGAATATTGATCTTCCGGCATTCGCTCATTCTTTCATTACCAATTCTTTCATTCCTCCATTTACTGCATGGATTATTTCCAGCATCTGCTATCTCTCTTACAGACAGAGCGCGAAGAAGACAAGCTATCTTATCAGAGACTATCAGAGTCGGCCCCGGCACCTGTATGCAGAGAGGCTGGTCTCACCTGGTATCCCATCGCCATACGTGGTACAGAAATAAGTCGTGGAGATTACCTGACAGTAGAAGTAGAGCGCACCACCCATCAGGATATTCAGCACCAGCTACGCTTTGGTGTATCTGCGGCGTTGTTCTCTAATCACAATCCCAGGACCGACAGGGTCGAGGGCACTATTGCTTTCCAGAGTGGCAATCGGCTTAAGATCACTTTACGTACGGATGAACTACCCGACTGGGCTTCTGATGGCAAGCTGGGCATCGACCTACTGTTCGACGAGGCGAGCTACGATGAAATGCAGCATGCCCTAAAGCTGGCAGATACCCTTAGTGAAAAACGTGAGGAAGGTCATCTCATTCGCATCCTCACAGGACAGAGCTCACCTACCTTTAATACCAACGCACAATCAATATCTGCACCCTCGCTTAACCCTTCACAGCAGGCCGCAGTAAACAAGATTATTGCTGCCAATGAGCTTGCCATTGTTCACGGACCACCCGGCACAGGCAAGACAACCACCATAGTACAGGCCATTAAAGCACTGATAAATGAAGATAGGAAGCAGATACTCGTCGTAGCACCCAGCAATACCGCCGTCGATCTACTCAGCGAGCGCCTGTCTGACCAGGGCTTAAATGTGCTACGGGTAGGCAATCCTGCCCGTGTATCAGACCACCTTATGTCGCTGACACTCGACAACAAAATGTCTGAACACGCCTCTATGAAGGAAATAAAGAAGTTGAAGAAGCAGGCTGCCGAGTACAAGAACATGGCGCATAAGTACAAGCGCAACTTCGGCAAGGCAGAGCGTGAGCAGCGCAAGGCCTTGTTCGACGAGGCCCATAAGATCATGAAGGACGTAGGCAATATGGAGCAATACATCATCGATGATCTCATTACCAAAGCGCAGGTTATCACTGCAACGCTGGTTGGTGCAGCGCATTATACGGTGCGCAACCTCCGGTACCACACCGTAGTAATAGACGAGGCAGGACAAGCCCTCGAGCCCGCTTGCTGGATACCTATTCTCAAGGCCCGGAAAGCAGTCCTGGCAGGTGATCACTTACAGTTACCGCCCACTATTAAGTCTGATACTGCCGCGCGAGGTGGTCTCAACACTACCTTACTAGAGAAGTGCGTGAAGCTACATCCCCAATCAGTAGTCCTGCTCGATGCGCAATACCGTATGAACGAAGCCATAATGGCTTATTCATCTCATGTTTTCTACGAAGATTCTCTAAAGGCCCATCCATCAGTTGCACATCACAAGCTGTTCCCTGAGGACGCACCATTGGCTTTCGTTGATACTGCCGGCTGTGGTTTTGAAGAAAAGACGGAGGGTACCAGCACTACCAATCCTGAAGAGGCGGCCTTTCTATTTAAGCACTTAAGCCTGCTGATTACAGATCTTCAGCAGCAAGCTCAGGCTGACAGCTTTCCTTCCATTGCTATCATATCTCCTTACAAGCAGCAAATAGTCATCCTCAAAGACCTGCTCATTCGCTCGCCCGCATTACAACCATATATAGACAATATCTCAGTCAACACCATAGACTCCTTTCAGGGACAGGAGCGCGACATTGTCTATATAAGCATGACGCGTAGTAATACCGAGGGCAGTGTAGGCTTTCTTTCAGACGTGCGACGTATGAATGTAGCCATGACCCGTGCACGTAAGAAGCTGGTAGTAATAGGCGACAGTGCTACCCTCTCTGCCCTGCCCTTCTATGCCGATTTTATCGCTCACACCCAGCAGCACGATGCCTACCAAAGTGCATGGGAGTTTATGGATATTTAGATTGGCTACCTTCTATATATAGCTGCCGACTGTCATACCATTCTTTAAACTTTAAGTGGCTCCATTCTTTCATTACTTGCAGTATCTTGTAGCATGCAAACGGTTCTTATCGTTACTGATTTTTCTGCCGCTTCAAGGCATGCACTCGACTATACATGCCAGCTACTGCAGGGCAAAGATGTTGTACTAGATCTCCTGCATATATTTTCCGTACCCATCACCTATACATCAGATGGTGTGGCAATTGCCGCCCTTGGCGACGGGATAAATCGTGTTAACGCTCTTATGGAGGATGAGCTGGAACGTATTAAAGAGTGTAATCCCGGTATTAAAATTGATGGTAGAGTTACAACCGGTAGCTTCCTCGAGACGTTAAAAGAAGAAACCAGCCTCACCAGACCACTGTTTATGATCCTGGGCACGTCCGACTTTGGCGATTTGTATTTTGGCGAGGCCGACCCACTCAATGCGTTACGTATGCTGCGTGTACCTGTGTTATTTATACCCAGCAACGCAGAGATCCAACCCATAAAGAACATCGCTTACGCTAGCAATTACGCATATGTAGGAGCACAGACGCCGGTCAATGAAGTCATCAATTGGGTAAGGTTTACCGATAGCAAGCTCCACATCATCCATGCCGATGCGCTTATCCGGGGAGCAGACGATAAGCAAACCCGGGGCGAGACCTGGCTACGTGAACAAACATCTGTACTCAGCCCCTCATTCCATTGGATACAGGATTCAGACACGCTACATGGTATAGGCTCATTTCTCAGTCAAAACAACATCGATTGTCTCGTAGTAATACCCCGGCGATATGGCCTCTGGGAAAGCATGTTCCACAAGAGCCGCACCAAAGCACTTGCGCGCTTCAATAAGATCCCCATTATGGCCTTCCATGAAAGGGATGTGTAATAGTCAATGAAGGAAGTTGCATATGCAGAATCTCCCCTTCTAAAAGAATCAATTTAGCCATCTACACATATCTCTACTCCATCTCCTATTGGGTGACCTGTACAGGTAAGCACCAGCCCTGCTGCCAGGTCTTTATCAGTCAGGACTTCGTTATAAGAATGCCATACGGTACCAGCTATACACTTTGCCACACAGCTACCGCACCTGCCCGCCCTGCAGCTATAGGGTAGCATTATCTTCTCCTTAGCGGCGGCCGTCAGTATCGTATCCGGATATCCTACGACTACGGTATTCTCCTGTCCTCTAAAGTGTACGATCACTGCATGCACCCCGGTATCAGGCGGCGGCAGCTTTATTGCTATGGTCGATGGTTCAAATATCTCCTTCCTGATGTTAAACAATGGTACGCCATACTGGTGCAGTAATGTGCTCACCATCCACATATAGCTCACCGGTCCGCATGTATAGCACAGTGCGGTAGCCATCGGTCCCACCGCGTATTCCTGCAGCAACTTCGGCATCAGTACACTGCTTAGTCTCGCGCGTTCAGCATTAGGCGCATTGCTATACAACCACTCTATCTTCAAACGTTCCGGATGCTTCTCTTGTAGCTCTGTCAACTCTTTCCTGAACACAGCATCCTCCTTCGATCTATTGCTATACACCAACACTACAGGCGGTGCGCTCTCCAATATCATCAATGTCTTCACAAGGCTATAGATCGGAGTAATACCTATCCCCGCAGCAAACAGAAATACCTGGCTAAAACCGGCTAGCTCCTTTGGCAATGTAAATAATCCCTTCGGCGGAGTAGCATACAGCACATCACCTGCCTTCACTGCATCTATCATCCTTCGCGATACCAATCCATTTGGTATCCGCTTTACTACTATCTGCAGTGCGTCGTTACTACCCGGGCCGGCAGCAATAGAATATGCCCTCCTCACCTCTCCTGCCGAAGTCTGAAACACGAAATTCAGGAACTGTCCCGCCTCATAGGTCACGCGCTCACCCCCCTTCGGCTCCAATGTATAAGCGCGTACATCTTTGGCCACCTCTGTCACATCTGTCACCACCAATGGGATCAAATCATTATTATCCATATTACATCCATTACAGTCTTTTTTCGTAACCTTATAATCAACGTGCTCATCGTTAACCGATAATGCATATCTATTACCGCATTATTCTATAGTTACCCCGTATTTACTCCGTGTATATTCCGTATTTACTCCGTGTATACTCCGTATGTCCTATTGGATTCATCAAGCCATCCTAGGCTCCTCACTTGCACTTCACGTTACACTACCCTGGCCCTTAACCTACCTTATTACCTGCTCTATCACCTTTCCAACACACCCATTAGGCATTTGTATATGCAATAGCGCCGCAACCGTAGCCGCAATATCCGTCATGTGCACTTCCCTATAAGTTTCTCCATGATTAATACCCCACCCATAAAATAACAGCGGTATATGTGTATCATACGGATTCCAGGTACCATGCGTCGTACCTGTCGGCGCATAACCCATATAATAACCCGGCTTAAAAATGATTTGTATCGCGCCCGACCTTGGCCTGTAATATCCATTTATTGCCATGGTATATATTGGCTCGGGCGCACGATTAACACCGTTCATTTCCATGTCTATCGTATAGGCCACCTCCGGCCTTCTTTCCAGTAGTGCCCTTATCTGCATCTTTAGCGTAAACCTTGCATCAAATGCCATGTCGTTCCCAGTCATTTCCGATAGATAAACCTGGTAGTTCTCCAGCGACCTTATCAATGTATCCTTTCCGGTAGACCTCTTTAAAAAGTAGTTTAGCTCGTCCCGCAACGTTGACTCATATTCATTCAATGCCGGCACATTCCTATCGGTGAGAAAGTCTGCATTATGCGCAGCACCATGGTCTGCCGTCAGAAATACGGTGTACTCCCCCGCCCCGACGTGTTTATCCAGGTACCTGAGAAACTTCGCCAGCTCATCATCCAGTCTTATATAGATGTCTTCCATCTCAAGCGCATTAGGCCCAAACTGGTGTGCTGCATAGTCAGTAGCCGATAGCGACACTGCAAGAAAATCGGGATCAGCCTTCGTTCCTAGTTCGTTTGCTCTTATGCATGCCCTCGCCAATTGCAGTGTTATCCAGTTGCCCGCAGGCAACTTCCGTAGTGTATTATACTTCAGGTCTCCTTTGCCCATAAAGTACTTCGCACTATGTGGAAAGGTAACTGCGGGCTCATCCCTGCTAAACTTCCCCTCATACCTGCTATTATCAGGCAGGCTGCCTTTATAAGCATTCAACTCGTCCCTTAATACCCAATCCTGGCTCAGCAGACTGTCCGGCAGTCTTTTCGCGTTAAAATCCACCAGCCATTGAGGCAATGCCTGCCCATAGTAAGTACTACTAAAGAAGTTCCCGGTACTATCATCAAACCAGTAAGCCCCATTTGCCAGGTGGCCCGCTGGCAGTATCGAGCTTCTATCCTTCAGCGACACGCCAAATGTCCTCGACCTGAAATTAGTAGCCAGTCTCAGTTCATCGGTCACCGTAGTCGTCAGCAGATTCCTCGGGCTCATCTGTCCCCATTTCTTGCTTCCACCTACCGGCTGCACTGTTTTATCATCTGTACAGTACACAAACTTGCCATCCTCAAACCATTCATTCCCTGCTATACCATGTATAGCCGGTACCGATCCTGTATAAATGCACGTATGCCCGGGGGCAGTGAACGACGGCAGGTAATTGATCATTGCCTGCTGACAGTTAAAGCCCGTCATCAACCGCTTAAATCCATCATTGCCATAATGATTATAGTATCTATACAGGTAGTCCCACCTCATCTGGTCCACCACTATGCCCACCACCAGCTTAGGCCTTGGTTGTGCATAGGATGAGTAGGCAATCCCTAAAACACCAATAAATAATAGTAGAAAACGCTTCATAATAAAGGATAGTGCAACAAAGGTGCGATTTACTTTAACTCCGTGACTAATATAGTGTTTATGTTCCCCGCCACCTTTTCACTAATTTCGCGCCACTTTTGTTCAAGTATCAAGTCGCAAGTATCAGGTATCATGACTTTAAAGACGGGCCAGCCAGACAAATACTTGATACCTGATACTTAATACCTGATACCAAATCGCAAATCATAAATCACAAATACCTACATGGACATTTTTGCCAAATTTGAAAAGCGCCTCGGACCAATAGGCGACTACGCAGAAAAAGCACCTGGCTATTTTGCCTTCCCCAAGCTCGAGGGCGAGATCGGCAACCGCATGAAGTTCCAGGGTAAAGAAAAGATCGTGTGGAGCCTCAACAACTACCTCGGCCTTGCCAATCACCCCGAAGTGCGCAAAGCAGACACAGATGCCACTGCGCAATTTGGCCTCGCTGCCCCTATGGGCGCCCGTATGATGAGCGGCAATTCTACTTACCACGAGAAGCTGGAGAAGCAGCTCGCTGAGTTCATCGGTAAGGAAGATGCTATGCTGTTCAACTATGGCTACCAGGGCATGGTTAGCGCTATCGATTCCCTTTGCTCACGCCACGATGTTGTAGTGTACGATGCTGAGTCGCACGCTTGTATCATCGATGGCCTTCGCCTCATCCCGTCTCACCGTTATGTATACAAGCACAATAATGTAGAAGATTGCGAAAAGCAATTGCAGCGCGCTACTGAGTTGGTAAAGGACACGCAGGGCGGTATCCTCGTTATCACCGAAGGTGTATTCGGCATGAGTGGTAATCAGGGCGCATGTGCCGAGATTGCTAAGCTGAAAGAAAAGTATGAGTTCCGCCTATTCGTAGACGACGCACATGGCTTTGGTACCATGGGTAAGACGGGCGCAGGGATCGGCGAAGAGCAGGATTGCACGGATGAAATAGATATCTACTTCTCCACCTTTGCCAAGAGCATGGCCTCCATCGGCGGTTTCCTCGCGGCAGATAAGAAGATACTCACCTACCTGCGCTACAACATGCGCTCACAGGTATTTGCCAAGAGCCTGCCAATGCCCGTTGTCCTCGGCAACCTTAAGCGCCTGGAGCTCCTGCGCAATAAGCCAGAGCTTCGCGAGAAGCTATGGCACAATGTCAATCGCCTGCAGAATGGTCTACGCCAGCGTGGTTTCAACATAGGTACTACTAACACTCCTGTTACCCCGGTATTCATGGAAGGTGGCCTATACGATGCCGTTCAGCTCATCCACGACATGCGCGAGAACTACAACATCTTCTGTTCAGTGGTAGTATACCCCGTCATCCCTAAGGGACAGATCATGCTGCGCCTCATCCCCACAGCCGCTCACACCGACGAAGACATCGACCTCACCCTCGAAGCCTTCTCAGCCCTCAACGAGAAGCTCAAGAACAAAGAATACCCTCAGGAGATGCCAGCCGTAGCTGCAGTAGCATAACAATACCATTTCTTAGATGACAATCCACTAATTTCCCACGGCTGCACCATCAAAAGTGCAGCCGTATTATTTTGCACCCATATACTCAGTAGTCACCGCTTATCACAAAAAACTATCACAGTAGTACATTACAGGAGCACGGTGTCCCCCGCTGGCGGGGTTGCCCGCAGGGCGGGGGTGGGAGGTCCATAGAACAACACAGGAGCACATCACAGTAGAACATCACACAAGCTTCAGCACAAGCCACCCATCATCAAATAGTCACCTACCCACCAGCAATCCAACCATCCAACAATTCAACCACACAACCACTCAACACTTGAAAATTCTCATCGTCGGCGCATCAGGCCTCGTAGGCTCCAACTGCCTAAATCACTTCACATCCCTCGGCTGGGATGTCAAAGGCACCTACTTCTCCTACCAACAGGAAGGCCTCGAATACTACAACACCCTCCAGCCCTCCGACCCCGCCAACTTCGACATCATCTCCTGGAAGCCTGAAGTCATCGTCCACTGCGGCGCCCTCACCCACGTCGACTACTGCGAAGCCCACGAAGACCAGAGCTACGATCAGACCGTTCTCAGCACAAAGAACCTCATCACAGTAGCAAAGGAGATCGGCGCCCGCCTCGTCTACCTCTCTACCGACTACGTATTCGATGGCCACAACGGCCCTTACAAAGAAGACGCACCCGTCAATCCTCTCTCAGTTTACGGCCGTCACAAGCTCATAGCCGAGCTCGCCGTCCTCAACGAAGTCCCCAATGCACTAGTCCTCCGTGTCACCAACATCTACGGCGATGAAGCACGCGGTAAGAACTTCGTAGCCCGCATAGTACAGCAATGCGAAGAAGGCGCACGCCTCACCCTCAAGCTCCCCTACGATCAATACGCTTCGCCCACCAATGCGATGGACATTGCAAAAGCTATGGGGCTTCTTCTAAGCGACCGTAAAAGTGGCATCTATCACATAGGCAGCACCGACTACATGAACCGCGTAGCCCTTGCCCTCAACATCCTCAAGTACTTCCCTGACGCTAAGTACGACCTCGTCCCAATGGACACAGAAACGCTGGCGCAACCAGCAGCCCGCCCGCTGCTCGGAGGTTTTATTACTATGAAGTTTAACACTGAATATCCCCACTTCCGCTTCTCTAACCTTGACGATTACCTTCAAGGCTGAAAGTAACATCTACCTTGTCCAGTAAGACCACGCGATGATACATTCCATCTCATCTCTCCCTGCTCTTATTTCCACTTCAGGTTGATTACCTTAGAAGATCATTTTGCCCACAAAAACATGCAATCATAAATGAAGAATCTAATAGTTGCATTCGGCGTTCTTGTTTTTATTATGTGCGGTGGCACTTCGTCGGCAGCATCAAATGGAAAGGGAAAAGGAAAACACGCTGCAAAAGCACATAAAGCAAAAATGATTTGCCCTAACCGACTAGGATGTATTTGCCATTATGTACACTTGTAAGCAGAGTGATCTAATCAAAAGCACGCTGCTACCTAGTTTCTAAGTACACTAATTTGCATACCACTCTGTACAAAAGAAAAGCGACCAGTGATCAGCCGGCCGCTTAGGATTGCACTTACTAACCCATCGTAAGTACAGCAAATTTATATCCCGGGAGGCTATTTACCAAATGGAAATGCCCCTCAAACAGACCCCTTTCCGGTAATTATGTCATTAATTACTCACTTAGACTGACATACTGTCTTTTCCCTGCGAGTTTTCTGTAAATATTTCAGTTTTCTGGCATTGGTATTTTGTTTGTACTAGTCAGTCCATGATGACGCAGACAATCATTTCACCAATAAATAAAAACAGAACTATTATGTACACCAAAAACAGCATTATGCCCCGTACCATCGGTGGCCTCATCGAAGACATCTTCCAAAAAGGCTTCACCAATGCCTTCGGCGAAGACGGATGGAACGACAGCAGCACCCATGCCCCTGTAAACATCCAGGAAACAGACAAGACCTATGAGCTCCACCTCATAGCCCCCGGTCTTAAGAAAGAAGAATTCAAAGTATCTGTAGATCGTAACATCCTGACCCTAGCTTACGATCACAAAGAAGAGAACAAGGAAGAAACCAGCAACAAGTGGCTTCGCAGCGAGTATAAGACCCGCTCACTGAAGCGCAGCTTCACCCTCAACGACAAGATCGATGCTTCAGCTATCTCTGCTAAGTACCTCGATGGCGTATTGCAGGTAACGCTTCCTAAGAAGGAACAAACAGAATCAGGAGCTAAGGAAATAAACGTAGGCTAAGAATAATAATAAGCTTGGAGTTTGTAAGGCAGCTTTTAACTAAGCTGCCTTTTTTCTGTCTAATAGGTTCAACAGCCATCTTTGATGGCATTTTTATTATACCGTCTAGCGGAATATTACTAAACAGTTCAAATGAAGACACTGCATTACTTTCTTTTTTTATTTATCGCCTCTTTTCTAAGTATTCAGTCCTTCGGACAAACATTTAACATTACCGGAACCATCCTGGACGCAACTGATCATCAGGGCGTCCCAGGTGCATCCGTTGCCCTGCTCAATGCATCCGACTCTTCAGTCATCACAGGTACCGCTACCGAAGTATCGGGCACCTTCTCTCTTTCCGTAGCACCCGGCACATATCGTCTTCGCATTTCTTCAGTAGGCTACGAGGATGTGGTTCAGACTGTAAACGTTGTAGATAAAGATGTTACTATCCCAACCATCAGTCTCTCTAACAGTCTGCAATCACTTACTGGTGTTACTGTCACGGCAGAGCAGCTTCGCGCACAGCAGTTGGGCGATACTTCTCAGTTCAATGCCAGCTCATATAAGACCAATCGCGATGCCAATGCCGAAGAGCTCATTACCAAGATGCCTGGCGTCACTTCCGACAATGGAACAATAAAAGTAAATGGCGAAGATGTAAAGCAGATCACCGTAGACGGCAAGCCCTTCTTCGGCGACGATCCTAATGCAGCCATTAAGAATCTTCCGGCCGAGATCATTGATAAGATCCAGGTATTCGATAAGCAAAGTGATCAGGCAGCCTTCACAGGCTTTGACGATGGCAACACGCAGAAGACCATCAATATCATTACCAAGCGTGGCCGCAACAACGGAATGTTTGGTAAGGTCAGCGCCGGCTATGGTATGGATGATGCCAGTAAAGACAGCCGTTACACCTTCGGTGGCAATATCAACTTCTTCAATGGCGATCGCCGTATATCTATAGTTGGTCTCGCCAATAATGTCAATCAGCAAAACTTCAGCTCAGAAGATCTGCTGGGCGTCTCTACATCTCAGAGCCGTGGTGGTGGCGGTGGAGGTGGACGGGGTAGCCGTGGTAGCGGCGGCTATAGTGGAGGTGGGGGCAGCTACGGGGGTGGTGGCGATGCATCATCCAACTTCCTCGTTAATCAGCAAGGCGGTATTACCCAAACCCAATCGATAGGACTTAATTACAGTGACAACTGGGGCAAAAGCGTTAAGATCACCGGTTCTTATTTCTTCAACCGCTCCGACAATGCCAGCCAGACACAGCTCACCCGTTCTTATATAGTATCCAATCCTGATAGCGCCCTGGTATATAATGAGACTGGAAACACTCATAGCGTCGACTTTAACCATCGTGCCAATGTTCGCCTCGAGTGGACCATAGACAGTATGAACTCGCTTATATTAAATCCAAGACTCAGCTATCAGAACAATACTACCGACCGTGACCTGTTGGGCATCACAACCCTTGGTTCACTCATAGAACAGGGTCGTATCCGCAATACTTACCATGCAAAGAATGATGGTTTCAACCTATCTAATCAGCTCACCTTCCGCCACAGGTTTGCAAAGCGTGGTCGCACATTATCACTAAATATCGGTACCACTTACAATGACAAGACCGGTAGCGGCACCCTTTACTCACTCAACGAGTACCTGGCCAGTGACAGCACCATTACCGATCAGCAGAATACGCTTAGCTCAAACGGTCTTACCCTTTCCGGCAATCTTACTTACACCGAGCCCATCACACGCAAGAGCCAGCTAAGCGTCACCTACAGCCCGTCCTATAACCACAACAATTCAGATCGCGAGACTTACAATGGCATCAACGGAGTCTACAATGATCTCGATACCGTCCTGTCAAATAAGTTCAACAACAAGTACTACTATCAGCGTGGCGGCTTCGGATGGCGATACAACGATTCACTATACAGCATTATGCTTGCGCTAAACGGACAGTACGCCACCCTCGATGGCGACCAGACATTCCCGCACAATACACAAATCAATCGCACCTTTACCGATCTCCTGCCGCAGGCTATGCTCAACTATCGTTTCTCACGCACCGAAAACATCCGCATCTTCTACCGTACCAATACAAACCCACCATCTATCACCCAGCTTCAGAACATAGTAGATAACAGCAATCCCCTACTCCTCCGTACTGGCAACCCCGATCTTCGCCAGGATTACAGCCACAACCTCAGCGTCCGCTACGGCAAAACTACCAGGGGCAAAGGCAGCGGCCTGTTCATATTCGCCAATGCTAGCTATACAAACAACTATGTAGGCAACAGTACTATCATCGCGCTTCACGATACTACCATTGGTGATATCATTCTCCCGCGCAGTGCACAGATTAGCAAGCCCATTAATCTCGATGGCAACTGGTCGGCCCGCAGTTTCCTTACTTACGCCCTGCCCCTAAAGGCACTTAAAAGCAACCTCAACCTCAGCGCCGGATACACCTTCAACCAGATACCCGCCCTCATCAACAACGTCACCAATTTTGCTAAGAACCACGCTATTAACGGCGGCATAGTGCTTGGCAGCAATATCAGCGAGAATGTAGATTTCACACTATCTACCAGTGGCATCTACACGATCGTTCGCAATACCTTGCAGGCGCAGCAGAATTACAACTATTACACGCAGAATACCGCCTTCCGCTTTAACTGGATATTTGCCGACAACTTCGTATTCAATACTACCCTCAACCATACCTTCTATTCAGGTCTCGGCGAAGCTTACGACAAGAACTACCTTCTCTGGAACGCCTTCATCGGCTACAAGTTCCTCAAGTCAAGGGCAGCGCAGGTCGATCTCTACGCCTTCGATATCCTGAAGAAAAACCAGAGCATTAGCCGCACCGTCACAGACACGTACATCGAAGACGCCAACACCCAGGTATTGCAGCGCTACTTCATGCTCCGATTCACCTACACCATCCGCAAGTTTAGCGCAGGCGCCACCATGCCATCCGGGGACGAAGGCAACGATCACCAGGGACCCGGTGGACACAGAGGCGGTGGCTTTCGTGGCAACGGTGGTGGACGAGGTGACGGAGCTCCCGGCGGTGGCCCCGGCGGCATGCAATAATTTCAGTGTCTTAAGCGAAGTGGAAAGGCTAGTGTAGAACAGGAAGGTCCATCCCGTAATCCCTACATTTGATTCATCCAATCCAACCAGATGAAAAAACTGCTGCTCGTCCTACCATTTCTATTCCTATTCCTTAGCCTTCACGCCCAAAAACTTCCCGATAGTCGCACCGACGGCAAATACTACACCATCAACGGCCACAGGCTCTGGACCGTATCCTTCGGCAAAGGCGAGCCACTCTTTTTCATAGCGGGCGGCCCTGGCGGCACCCATTACGGATTACGGAGCTTCGATAGTCTATCCACTACTAACACCCTTGTCTATTTTGACGGCTACGGCCGCGGCAAGTCCGACACTGCAAAGTCCCCAACTGAGTATTCCCTCAACGGCGACATCGAAGACTTGGAAGGCCTGCGCCAGGCAATGGGCTTTGGCAAGATCAGCGTCCTCGGCCATTCCTATGGCGGCGTAGTCGCCCAGGGGTATGCCGTGAAGTACGGCGCCAACCTCAGCCACCTCATTCTTGCCAATAGTTTCCACAGCTTTGTCATGTGGCAGGCCAACGACGATAACTCAAACCACGAAATAAAGACCAACTATCCTGAAGTATGGGATACCCTCATGAAGATCCGTGACGCAGGCATAATCTCAAGCGACCCAATCCACCAGGAGATATATGGCCGCGTACCCTATGGCTTCTTATACGCTTACAATCCCAACAACTTCATCAATCGCGGTCGCAAGCCCTACCCCAATTCCTTCAATTCTGCACTCTATTACCAACTGGTGGGCAAAGACGGCGACTTCATCGTTGGCAGCGACATAGGCACCTTCGACTATCGCCGCCAGCTCAAAGACCTCAGGATGCCAGTCCTCATCATCGGCGGCCGCTACGACCGTGTAGCCGTCCCCGCCATGATGGTTAAGTTCAAAGAGTATTGTCCCCAGGCCCGCTTCGTAATGTTCGAGCACAGCGGTCACAACCCACAGGTAGAAGAGCCGGCAAAGGAGTTCCCTATCATCAAGGATTTTCTAAAGAAGTAAACCGTACACTAGCCGGCTAAAAATTGCATTTGTCCAGATGAGAATAGAATACAAGATCCATCAGAGCGGGATTGGGCTGTTTCTATATTTGGACATCGAACTCTTTAAACATACAAACGAGACCAAAAACGCCGAGTTCTTCTGTGATCATTTATTACTGCAGGTAGCGCCCAAAGTGTGTGTTCAATTTCCAGATGGCATTCCATTGATAAAACAAGCAATTAGTGATTATTGCGACGAGATACGAAATGCAATAAACGATGATGTTGTTTTCTCACTAAATCTGTTGAAATGAATCCTGCTCATTTTCGGGTTGAAACTTTTTATCCTGCAACAATTCTGGCACTAAATAAACTATTACAATTGAACATTCCTCTGCCTAAGTTTAGGTATGATGTCAATCTCAGGCAATTCATTTTCAATTATGATAGATTTCAAAGCTAGCTTCTATCTTGTACAAATGCCAGCATCGTACTCCCAATCGAAGCTGCCGGTTTGCAAATAGTTCCCGAAAATAAAATATAGCATTAGCATATATTGAATAGAGCCTACCGCTGAATTTGAATCAAGTCAGAATGGTCTGGCTGCGGTGGAATGACCGAATGTAGAATACCATCCTGAGTATAAGCAGTAATAGGAGTGATGCATTGAACCAGCTTAAGCCCGCTATTGCATATCCGCTGCGATTGATATTCATACTTAGGGTCATAAATACGGAACGTCTTCTGAATAACAGGAAAAATGATTTCCCAATCATAATTGCCAAGCGTATTAAGCGCCAGTAAGGTATGTGGCACCCCATTCACTGTGTCTGTAACAATTTCCCTACAGGGTATAGCTTCCAAAAGATGCGCATAAAATCCAACAGTATCATACCGGCGCAGCACAACACCGTTCAGCTCTGAACTATCAAAGCCTTTAACCTCAATACCAAGCCCTCCGGGCGCACAAGCTTCATCGTGACAGCGACAGCTACTTATTTCCATCACAAGTACAAACAGTACTGGTACCAGCAGTAGTTTGATAGCAATCATATTTGCATTCAGGCTTGTGATTGTTGACGATTACGACTCATTTAAAAATCGATTCTACCCGTCTGCAAAGGCTAGCACAATCCAGGACCGCAGCTTATGTATGTCATCCAAATCGTACAGCAACCGTTCTCCTAGGCAGTTGTTTATTAGACATTAATATGTAGCCCGCGGTAGTTTGGGACATGGATTATAAGTCATCGGCCATAGGTTATGAGGTTTTTGTGGACTAAAACTGCAACAGCCAGCCCCCTTCTCCGAAAATCTATCATATCGTAGCTGTATTGCCTTATAGCTATGGCAACCTGATAAATTCTGACTATCCTGAAAATCCATGGCCTATTGATTAGCACATTAGCATGGCACTGTCTTTTTGCCCGATTAGGACAGCAATTTTCACCATTACCAATCTAATTCATTCCCACCATGAAAACATCAGCAGCATTAGCCGGAGGATTAGCAGGGACACTTACCGTCGCCTCTATGCACGAAGCCCTGAGGAGAACCGTCCCCGACGCCCCACGTATGGACGTACTTGATATGGACCTTATCCGAAAGGGTCTGAAATACATCGATAAGGAAGCGCCAGGGGATGAGGAGCTCCAGCGATGGGCAGTAAGTGGCGAGCTTCTTTGCGACACGGCCTATTACGCGCTGGCAGGTATGGGAGGGAAGAAACGTGCCTGGCTCCGCGGCGCAGCGTTAGGACTAATTGCCGGGGTAACCGCTGTCTTATTACCCAAACCGCTTGGCCTGCCCGCCGAACCCAGCAATAAAACCATAGCCACACAGCTCATGACCATCGGCCTCTACCTGATAGGTGGCCTCGTAGCCGCCGCAGTCACCCAATTGGTAGATGATGCTCAAAGCAGTAAAGGATAATTAACACAAAGTGGATACTGACTACGAGCGTTTGATGCGCGGTAAGTTATTGCTGCTTCCGGATACATATAACTTCTAACGAATAGGTTTCGCCGTAAAAGCTTCCTTCATCCAATCCGTATACTCAGCATAGTTCGCTAGGGCTTCATCCAGTTTGCCAGCTTCAGTTAAGGCCACTACCGGCACTATCATATCCTCATACACAAGGCTGCAGATTTCCTGTTCATTAGTACAGATACCTACCTGGCTCACAATGCCGGCAGCAACGCGGTAATATTCTTCTATCAGCGCTGTGCCATGGGCGGTGGCCTTCATTGCTACAGTGCAGGCAGTCGTAAGGAAGCAATAATCATATGCACTGGATTCCGGATTGTTATAGTCCAATTGCATCAAGTCTGTATCTGAGAGCGCAATGATGATATGCCTTCGCGATCTTAGTTTATTATCACAGTTTTTTTAAACCGTCCTTTCAGCACATCCTCCGCTTCTATTTTCGGCAGCACTTTCCATTTGGTAACCGTGTATCCATCTACCATCTCGGCGCCGCCTACACGTTGCAGCGTGTAGCGGCCTCTGCGCATACCGGCTTCAGCATCGGCTGCAAAGGAGTACCCCGTGTAAAATGCTGGCTCCACTACAATGCGGGTATCAACTTCGACAGCGCTTATCATTCTCTTCACTGAAGCTGGTCCTATACACTTGCTCGCCGGCACCGGCCCGTTTGATTATCTTCTTATACTCCTCCTTCTTCTTCTTGTCCTGGAAGACATGAGATATCCGGGGCAGGCTGGCAGCAGCAAGTGTGAACAAGATGCTGCGGCGGAGGAATTGCTTGCGATCCATGGCAAGGCTATTTGCCGGTACAACTGCTGTAGGTTTGGCTAGGCCAATATTTCCCTCACTGTTTTTTCAATTGTCTTGCACAGTCTATCCATTGGCAGGTCATTCTGGTCTACACCAAACGGTTCTTCAATTTCCTCTGCTATCAACTCAAGTGAAGCCAGGATATAAAAGATGAGTGCTACAACCGGAATACTCAGATAGCCTAGAGTAAATGCAAATGAAAAAGGAAGCGTTACCACATAAATAAAAATGAATTTCTTAATAAAGGCACTGTAAGAATATGGTATCGGTGTATTGCGAATACGCTCACAGGCGCCGCATATATCCATAAAAGAGGTCATCTCACCTGCTACCAGCAGGAGCTCTGCCTGCCCTACATGCCCATTCCGATGCAGGGCGTGTATACGTGAGATAATAATGCTGGCTGCCTGGGCGGGCACATGCTTACCAGTGTCAAAGTTGGGTATCTCAGGATGCGGTCGCTCATCCATTTCGAACTTCGTAGCCGGCGATCGCAGGTGCTTCAGCAGCTCAACCGCAAATGTGGGAATAGCCGATGCAAAGAAACTCTTTTCATCTTCATGCTCGTGTAGCATAGGCTCCAGCTTCAATGCAAGATTGCGACTGTTGTTCACCAGGTTACCCCACAGTTTCCGCCCCTCCCACCATCGGTCGTATGCAGAATTTGTGCGAAACACCAGCAGCATAGACAAGGCAAAACCCACCAATGAATGCATGGTAATGATATTCTTCACCGGCGAGTTATCCCTCAGAGTAAACCACTGTTTCTCCAATAAAGTAATGAGAGCGGTGTAAATAGCAATCGCAACGATAAAGGGCAACAGCTTACGAAAAGTCTCAGCCTTATGCAGACGAAAGATCCCTAGCCATTCTTTGGTATTATAAGTGATCATAGTACAAAGGCAAATGTATTGGATTGACTGTGGTCGTCACCAAAGCAAAATGGAATGTAGTAAAGCGTAGCATAATGAAGTGTGTTGACGACGAACTTCCAATGGCTGGAACCAGGCTTATAAGAGACTTAATTGCATGCCTCAGCAGGTCCCATGCTATAGCCATTGAGCTACCCTTTAGCCGCAGAAGTCTTGTTACAATCCACCTGCTTACTACAATTCATGCCCTACAGGACAACACGATAAAATACTGACATCCAGCTTTCAGAAAAATACAGAAATGTGTTAACCTGCTGTGCAATTTGAATTTGCTATTATTGGTGTCCAACTAAAAGAAATCACATATGAGCATTACACTGGAACAGGCAGAAAAAATGATCGCTGCTGCTAAAGCAAAAGCAACCGAGATCAAAGTCCCCATGAACATTGCCGTGGTAGACCGCGGCAGTAATCTTGTAGCATTTGCACGAATGGATGGTGCCTGGCTGGGATCGGTGGACATCGCCATGAAAAAGGCTAAGACCGCTAATTACTTCGACATGGACAGTGGTGAGATAGGCAAGCTGTCACAGCCTGGTGGCGACCTCTACTTCATTGAGGTATCAAACGGCGGTCTGATCTCATTTCCCGGCGGCGTAATGCTGAAGGACGGCAAGGGCAATATTGTAGGCGGCATTGGGGTAAGTGGCGGATCGGTAAAGCAGGACCAGAAGGTAGCAGAGGCCGGTGCTGAGGTGCTAAAGAAATAGAGACTAATATTATAGTGGGCACATCGTCAGTTTCGTACTCAGACAAAAAGGAATAGCAAAATGGCAGATCATTACATGGTGCTTGGGGGATAAAGCACCCGGCATTACCTTTAATCACCATGAACAGAGCCACAATTATCCTTTGTCTGCTGGTGAATTATTGCAGTGCGGCAGTCTGGAATGTAGGGCCTACTAAAACATACACCAAGCCAAGCCAGTTAGTCAGCCTGGTACAGGATGGAGATACCGTCTTCATAGATGGGGCTGTATATGCCAACGATGCCTGCAAGTGGACAAAGAAGAACCTGAAATTCATAGGCCTCGGCACAGGTAGCAACCGGGCGACGCTGCAATACACTGGCGACATACCTAATGGCAAAGGCATATTTGTGTTCGAGACAGCAGGTGTGGGCGATAATCCTTACATAGAGAACATAGTATTTGACGGGGCGCAGGTATCAAACGCCAATGGTGGCAACGGTGCTGGTGTCCGCTTCCAGGCCAATAATATTACCGTGAATAATTGCAGGTTTACGAATTGCCAGAATGGGATACTGGAGGGTGGAACCTCCACCGCCAGCAATGTAGTAATCACCAATTCTGAATTCGAAAATAACGGCTACCAGCTACCAAACGATCCTACTTACTCAGGCTATGAGCACAACATATACATCAGTGCAGGCACAGACACGCTGATAGTGCAGAACTGCTATTTCCACCGTCCGCGGGGCCAGGCAAACTCGCTCAAGACAAGGGCCCAGCGCAGCTATATACTATACAATCTGATAGATGAGGAACCCACAGGATACGGCAGTTGGGAAATAGACATTGCGCAGGGTGGCCTGAATGTAATAATGGGCAACATCATCATCCAGGGCGCGGCAGGTGCTAATCATGGCATAGTAGGTTATGATGCGGTCACCAACCCCTTGCAGGATTTCTACTTTGCAAACAATACCGTCATCAATAAGTATGCGGGCAATATAAAGTACTTTAATACTGTCCCCGCGTCAGGCATTAATACTTTTAAGGTCTATAACAATATTTTCGCATCGGTACCCGGCGCCATCAATACAACATTCAGTGGCAGCCTACCTGGCGGATTAGATAGCTCGCACAATGCATTTGTCAATAATTACCTCACGCTCGGATTTACAAACCCCGCAGCAGGTGATTACACCCTTACTGCAATGGCGACAACAGCCATAGACAAGGGCACGCCCGCAGGAACTACCAACACCGGCTATTCGCTTACGCCAAATCTCATCTACTATTCATTCGCCACTGTCCCGCTTCCCCGCACTATTACAAACGCTATAGACATAGGTGCTTATGAATACGCCCCCCCGGCAGGTATTGTAAGCCACATGGTTACTGATAACCTCAGGCTCTATCCCAACCCATCATCCGGCAAATTCCACGTCGAAATAGATGCCCCCGGAGGCAGCGAACAGTATAACACTGCAGTATATGATATACAGGGAAGAAAAATTACTGCCTTTTCTAATCTGCCCGGTGAGATAGATCTGTCCTTATGTAATAAGGGTGTTTATTTTTTGAAGGTTATGCGCCGGACTGACCTTTATGTAAGGACGTTAGTGCTTGAGTAATGTTGTATGAAGCGGCACGTGCTATCCGCCATTTCGCACGGCTACTATGTGACCAACCCCTCTAATTTTATGCGACACAAATAATTAAGCTTCGACCTTATTATTAGCTAGTCGCTTTATTGAAATCACATAGGTGTACTACCGCTACACTGGGTAATAGTACTTTAGGCATTCCTATACTACTCCCTATCGGGCAGCTATGAATCTGCAAAATAATCAGGCATTTTGCCATCCAACACAATGCAACTGATTAGATATGTAATATCTTGTGCGGTGATGTAGTGTTCCTTGTTGAGAACTCACCGCCTTATCAAACCAACCATGGCCGCACAAAAAATTGATTTCCCTAACGGCAATACAGCAGTTCTCGTTTCACCGGCTGCCGGTGAAGGTGCGGGGGCTATAGTAGAGACGCTGGGCCTTCCGACTTCTAAAGCAGTAGTTTTTGTATTTGGGGGTGCGGAGGGCTTAGATCCGCAGTTGGCCTCATGGCTTACTCAATTGTTTAGCCGTGGCATAGCCCGGGCTGCAGCTGAGGCCAACGCCATGATTATCGATGGTGGCACCGACTCTGGCATTATGAAACTCATGGGCGAGGGGGTAGCTAGCAGAGAGTATAAGTCACCGCTCGTGGGTGTTGCCCCCCTGGCTAAAGTAAGCTACCCCGGTTCAGCCGTGACTGATGGTACGCCACTGGAGCCTAACCATTCTCATTTTGTGCTGACTGAGGGAGCCGATTGGGGTGCTGAAACGGCAACTCTATTTCGTCTATTGAAACAATTGATCAGGGGAACAGCGGCTGTCCCTGCAGTTGCCGTCCTCGCAGGTGGAGGCCCGATTGCTCGCAGGGAAATGCTGCAGGCGGTACGGCAAAACCTGCCTGTCATTATTGTAGAAGGTAGCGGTGGCCTTGCAGACGAAATAGCCGCTGCCTCGAAGGCAACGGATACCCCTGCCGAAGACCCCATAATGGCTGAGATCATTGCAGACGGCGAGCTGCATTTCCACCAGATCAGGAATTCAGTAAAGGGTATTGAGCGTCTTATTATTCGCGAGTTGGGTATCGATAAGGTACTGATGCAAGCGTGGGAAACCTTCGCCGATTATGATCACAATGCAACCATCCAGCAAAGGCGGTTTGATAATCTGCAGAAATCGATAATCTATATCGGTGTTGCGGGTACAGCACTCGTCATCATCCAGGAGGTATTTGCACCAAAGACAAAACCTTTTACAGGCTTTGGTGCGTTTTTGTGGCCGACTGTCCACTACATCCTAATATTGGTACCTATTTCACTCACCGTAATGATCACGGCTGCCAATCGTTTTAAGCAGGGCACAAAATGGCTGCTGCTGCGTGCGGGCGCTGAGTCTATCAAACGCGAAATATTCAGGTATCGCGCAAGAGCTATGTATTATGCTACAAATGCTGAACAGGTATTATCCCAAAAAATAGAGTCCATTACCCAGCGCACAATGCGTACTGAGGTCAATTCGTCTTCGCTTATACCGTATAACAAAGACAAAGGGTTTCCGCCCTATATGTATGCATCGCAGGGCGACGATGGGTACACCTACCTCAATCCCGACCGCTATGTGGAAGTACGGCTTACCGATCAGCTCAGCTTCTATAAGCGAAAGGCAGTAAAGCTGGAACGCCAGCTGAAGATGCTGTTTTGGGCCACCTTTATCATCGGCGGACTTGGCACTTTCCTTTCGGCTATCAACCTCCAGGTATGGATTGCGCTGACCACCGCCCTCGTAGCAGCTATCGGTACCTTCCTCGGCTACAGGCAAATGGAGAGCACGCTAACAAAGTATAACCAGGCGGCCACCGACCTTGAGAATGTACGCGCATGGTGGAATGCCCTATCTGCAGAGCAACAGGCCAGCCAGGTTAATATAGATTCACTTGTCGCCCACACCGAGCAGGTACTCCAGTCAGAGCTTGACGGCTGGATACAGCAAATGCAGAATGCCCTGGCTGAGTTGCGCAAAGACCAGGGTACAGCCGAAGAAAAAAATGAGAAAAAAGAACCGGTGGAACCAACAAAACTTGGCGCTGGTGCACAGCAGCCTCCTGCTACCAATAGCCATGATGATGCAGGGACGCCGGCAACTGGCGATGCCACCAAAGACGGACAAGAGTCACCCCTTGCTGAACTGGTGAAAGCAAATGGCATGCCCGTCAATGGAGGCACCGATCTTCAACCACAGGAAGAAGCCGAGGAAACAGCGCCGCAAGGAGTATAAGGGGTGTGATAATTTATTGCCGGACCTCCGCGTTTGCCAATCGCCTGCTGAGCGTCGGTATCGATACCTTTGCTGCTGCCCTGGAAAATAGAATGGGCTGGCAGTTCGTGGTGCATACTTAGCCTAGTCGCCTCGTATGTGTTGAGATAAGCACTGCCTGCACCGCAAATAACCCCGTTCGGCCTCGCACATTTATTCTTCATGCTGACCCAGCCTGTAAGTAAGCCCCACTCCGGCATTCATGAGATATGGCTGTAGCGTGGCCTCTAGACGCTGGGCAGATCCATTAATATCCATGCTTATAAGGCCGGCATTCGGTGTAGCCTGAGCAAAATCAATTGACCAGAAAACCTTTCCGCTTAGTCTACGCATAAGCTTGAGCTGTGAAGTGAAGCTGATGCCGGAATACCATTTGTTGTATGTGTCAGGCACCTGCCACATGTATTGAGACGATATTGTACCACTTCCATTAAGGCTCTGGCGTCCGCTGTTGGTATAAGTCCAATAGCTGCTGTAGGCAATGAAGGCCGCAGCATTAACACTCCACGACGGTCTGACGTAGTACCCTACCCCAACTGGTACTCTCAAAACCAGCGAGCCCGTATATCCTGCCTCTTTGATATTGACACTACCATCGCTATACTTCATCACCAGGCCCTGCTGATTGTGCAGCACCTCAAGACCAATGGTTGCTTCAAGCCCACTGGAATATTTGAGATGGCCGGTAGCGCCCAGATAAGGTCCCGGCCGGGCACTGAAATGAAAATGTGATTCAAGTACTCCGGCATTTCTGTACATAATTGGCTGTGCGATGCCCACACTAACGTCTACAAAAGCCTTAGGAGGCGCCGCATGGATTTTTTGGCGCTTAGGCGTTGGGCAACGAAGGCCCCTGGTAGACTGGGCTGTACAAGGGCTGCTGCAGAGGATGGAAAGCAACACTGTGCAGGAGACAATTGTAGGCAAGCGATAGAATAGACACATATATAATAGCTTTAAATCCCTTGCAGGCGTGTTTATTGCGTCTGTGATCTGCTAGGTAATGTACGCTGCTATATAAGACACCTTTTGTCGGCGTAGTGTGAGCCGCTTCTCTATTTTGACTGTCTTACCGATGTAAATTTATCCGTCACCAATACACTAGTGGTCTCACCGCCTTCCGGAAGAGTGCGGGAACAATTCACTCCTGAACCTCGACAAGCCCGGCCAGCTTTTCAAGAGAAGATAACGTGCCTGCTTCATTATCTTCCGGACGGATGCCTATTGGAATATTCCTGAATTCGATGGTTACTTTTGTCCCATCTGCTATTGGCCTAAATGTCACCTCCATAATCATTTCACCCGCAAAGCGGACATCAGAACTGTCGAAACGTATGGCTTCAACAATCTTTTTATAAGGCACCAGCTCAACAAACCGTGCTGTGAAAGTATCCTCGTTGTCGGTCGTCTTCCCGTCACTCCCACCATCGTTGTCCGGATAACGCAACGTCATCTTATAGCCGCCATCAACGCTCAGATCAAAATGATGGACAGTAGCTTTCATATCACCCGGTGCCTGCCAGGTTACGAGGGCAGCCGGATCGGTAAAAGCATTGTAAACCGATTCAGGGGTTGCCCTGATTTCTCTTGAATTTGTTGTTGACTGTCCCATGAAATAGGTTCAGGAGAATATACAGCCCGTCGAGCCTAAGCTACTTCACATACCCCAGTATCTTCAGCATGCTCTGGGCAGTCTGCTCCTTGGCATAAAGCCAGTCTTCAAGCTCACCATTCTTATTGTACTCCACCACCACGTGTTTAGGCGACGGTATCATACAGTGCTTGATCCCTCCATATCCGGCGAGCTGATCCTGGTAAGCACCTGTATGGAAGAACCCAATGTATAACGGTTCAGCCTTTTCGGTCTTGGGGAGGAACACCGCATTAATGTGCTCTTCCGAAGTATAGAAGTCGTGGCTGTCACAGGTAAGGCCGCCGAGGTGCACTTCCTGGTACTCTCGGTCCCACCCATTGATTGGCAAGAGGAGGAACTTCTCCCCTATGCCCCAGGTATCGGGCAATGTGGTGATGAACGAAGAATCAATCATATACCAGATCTCACGGTCGTTCTGCTGCTTCTCATCCAGAATGCCATAGATAACTGCACCCGCCTCGCCTACTGTGAACGAACCGAACTCGGTATAAATATCCGGCACGTCAACCTTAGCCTTCTTGCAAACCTTCTTGATAGTAGAGACTATCTCGTTGGCCATGTAATTGTAGTCGTATTCAAAGCCAAGTGAGTGCTTGATAGGAAATCCACCGCCGATATTGAGGCCGGTAAGTTCAGGACATATCTTCTTCAGCTGGCAATAAAGGTTCAATACCTTGTTGAGCTCGCTCCAGTAATAGATATCATCCTTGATGCCCTTGTTCATGAAGAAATGCAGCATCTTAAGCTGGAACCTGCTGTTGCCTTTTATCTTGTCTACATAGAATTCCAGCACATCCCGGCTGCGTATCCCAAGTCGCGAGGTATAAAAGTCGAAGGTCGGCTCTTCTTCAGTCGCTATCCTGATACCGATATTTACCGGGTCTTTCGCACGGATGCTCTTCTTGTAATCCTCGAACTCGTTTATATTATCAAGCACAGGAATTACATTCCGGAAGCCGGTATTGATCAGCTGGGCAATATTCCTGGTATACGCCCGGGTCTTAAACCCATTACAAATGATATAAGTATCCTTGGTGATCTTCCTTCGCTTGTAGAGCTGCTTCAGTATCTCTATATCGTATGCAAATGATGTCTCTATATGTACATTTTGCTTCAGCGTCTCTTCCACTATAAAAGAGAAGTGAGAGCTCTTGGTGCAATAGCAGTAAAAGTAGTTCCCGTCATAACGATGCTTTTTAATTGCATCGTTAAACATCTTCTTTGCCTTGGCTACCTGGGTACCGATCTTGGGAAGGTATGTTAACTTGAAAGGCGTGCCGTACTTGTCAATCAGCCGTCTTATGTCGACCCCGTTGAAAAGAAGGTTATTATCATCGTTGACTGAAAATCCTTCCTGAGGGAAGTGGAACGTCTGCTTGACGAGGTCGGTGTATGTATTATTCATTTCGCTGCAGCGAGGCGGGCGTGATTGGGAATTACTTATGTTTAGTAACTACAAAAATAAGTCTTCCGATAACTTGTGTGGTCAAAACTTTTCCGGACAAATTATCTGCCTGCCAGCTCAATAACCTGCATGTCTTTCAGCCCCTTCCCATCCACAGAAAACCTTATAAGTGTGCGGACCTTGTGCCAGCCCTGCTTGCCTGCCGCTCCGGGATTTATATGAAGAAGATCAAGCACCTTATCAGGCATAATCTTGAGGATATGAGAATGGCCTGAAATGAATACCTGGGGCCTTTCTTCTATCAATTGCTCCTTTACTCCTTTCGAATAACGCCCGGGATAGCCACCAATATGTTGCATCATTACTTTGACCTCCTCACAGCTAAAAACGAGCGTTTCGGGGAATTCAAGACGTATGTCCCTGCCATCTATATTCCCCCATACGCCCTTTAGTGGTGCTATAGCCTGAAGCTTTTCAACAACCTCCATAGAGCCAAAGTCCCCGGCATGCCAGACCTCGTCCGAGCCATTTAATGCATTCAGAATGCCATCGTCCATATAGCTGTGGGTATCGGAAATAAGGCCTATACGGGTCATGTGGCAAATGTATATGCAAGCCGTGAATCGCAGACGGCCGGCTGTAGACAGCAAATAAAAAGAGGCAGGTTATAAACCCTGCCTCTTTACATGATATTTGATACTTGATACCTATTGTGCTGACTTTGTAATCCTGATATTTTGGATCACTATACCTGACTTACCCGAAACATGCAGCGTATAGCTACCATCAGCCAGCCTGGATATATCAAGCATCTTAGCATTATCCTGCTGCAGGATGATACGGCCGTGCATGTCGCGCAGCGACACATTTACAGGAACCGCAGCATCTATATTTATGATGCCTGTAGTTGGGTTAGGATAAACATTTAGCTTCTGAAGATTAGCACCACGAATTCCTAAATTAAACACCGTTACAGGCGCACTTATTCCTGCACAGCCATTAGCACCAAAAACGGTCACCGTGTAAGAGCCACCTATTGTGGGTGCATAGCTTTGAGCGGTTGCACCTGGTATCGGTGTGCCATTCCGGTTCCACTGGTAGCTGGCATATGCACTTGTAGACAACAGATCAGCAAAATAAGTAACAACAGGAACCGGTGTCGGAAGCAGCGTAAGTACTACCGGTACTGATGTTGTAGTACAGCCCGGGCCGGCACTTACCGTGACGGTATAGCTACCGGCTGCATTTGCTATGTAAGTGCTATCCGTACCGCCGCTCGCTACATTTACGCCATTGAGCTTCCACTGATAAGTAAGGCCCGAAGCACTGTTGGTATGGAGCATTACGGTATCACCCTGGCACTTAGAGATAGGACCAGCCGGGGTAATGACCGCAGTTGGAGCATTGCTGGAAGCAAGCGTAAGAACAGATGAAACGGTACAGTTATTCGCATCCTTTACATAGAATGTATCAGTACCTGCAGTAAGACCAGCAAACACACCATTCGCACTATAAGTTCCGTTTGCACCGAGCTTGTACTGGTACGTACCTGTACCGCCCGTAGCAGCAACTGTTACGGTGCCTGTGCTGCCGCAATTAACCGGCACCGTAATAGTGGTTGTCGGAACAATAGCAGTTGGCTGGGTAATAGTAATAGATGTATCCTTCACACAGCCATTAGCATCTTTAGTATGGAAGACATAAGTACCATTGCAAAGGCTGCCAATAGTAGCGGTTGCACTGTATACACCGGCACCTACTGCATACGCATAGGGAGAAGTAGTACCCGAGCCAGCAAGGGTAGCTGTACCGTTACATGCATTAAAGCAGGTAACATTGGTGGCCGTAGCTGCAACGGATGGAATAGGATTTACAGATACTACAACGGCAGATGATGTAGTAGAGCAACCAACACCTGCGCTCACAACCACTGTATAGCTGCCCGCGGCAGACAACGTATAAGTGCTGTCGGCGCCACCGGTAGTAATATTAGTGCCATTGATCTTCCACTGATAAGTAAGTCCCGAAGCATTATTGGTATGCAGCGTAATAGACGATCCCTGGCAAATAGCTATAGGGCCTGCCGGTGTAATGTTGGCAGTAGGACCTGAAGAGATGGTAACAGTAGTGGCGATGCTTGAGTCTGTACAGCCACTCGTATTATTTGTAACTACTACCTTATACACACCTGCAGCTGTAGCAGTGTAGCAGGCAGACGTAGCACTGCCGATATTACCGGACGCGTTCTTCCATTGGTACGAAACACCAGTAGCAGTAGGAACACAAAGTTGAACACTACCCCCTGTACAGAATGTGGTAGAACCCGAAGCAGTAACCGTTGTAGATGGTGCTGGATTTACCGTTACCACTATTGAAGAAGAATCTTTACAGGTACCGGCGTTAGTGACAACGGCGCGGTACGTACCGGAAGCAGTAGCCGTGTACGTATTGCTGGTAGCACCTGCAATAGCAGTACCATTCAGCTTCCACACATAACCATTGCCCGTAGCCGATGGAACGGTAAGCACAACACTACCGCCCTGACAGAAAGTAGTAGCACCACCTGCAGTAATTGTTGCAGAAGGAGCAGCGCTTACAACGACGTTAGTAGCTAATGATGTGGCGGTACAGTTAACACCAGAAGTAACAACTACAGAATATGAACCCGCAGTAGTAACCGTGTAAACGCTGTCTACAGCCCCTGGTATCGTTGTCGTACCATTCTTCCACGTATAGGTATAACCAGTACCGGTATTTGCCTTAAGCACCACGCTACCGCCTGCGCAGAAAACAGTTGGCCCAAGTGCAGTTACCGTGGCAACTGCTGTAGCATTATTGGCAACAGTAGCCGTAGTCGTAGCAGCGCAACCACCAGCTGCAGTTGCTGTTACAGTATAAGTACCGGCCTGCAGGTTGCTGATGTTCTGAGTAGATGCTGTGAATGAGCCTGGGCCAGTCCATGCATACGTAGCAGGGGTCGAACCGCTCGTTACCGTGATATTGATAGCGCCATTGCCTGCGCAGGTATAGTTGGTTACAGATGCCGAAAGGACTGGATTAGTACAGATTGGCTTGGGCGCAAATGTTACACCGCGGAAGACTGTATTGGTTGGCGCAGTTGCAAGTGTTGTATAGATATGGCTTGCATTACCGCTATCTACCCAGCGAACAAGTTTATTATCGGTAGTTGTTGCATAAACCGCAGGATAGGTACCTGACCAATCTACCGTAAGGCCACGAGCGCCGATGTTCGTGCCGGTATGAAGCGTATCTGTAGCGGTCCATGTTGTGCCGCTCAATGTCCACCTGTAAATCCCACCAGCAGCAGATGTTCTATCATCAGCTATATAGGCTACTGTCTCGTTTGAATTAATAGAGAATCCATACGGTGAAGAATTGGCACCAGTAGCAACTAAACTTGTGGGCGTACTTGCTGAAGTCGGCTGCCCGGTTATCTTATAAACTCCCAGTGTTCCAGAACCTGTCGAAAAATACAAATTACCGTTCATGGCTAAGATGACCCGCGTATTTGCCACAGTACTCTGAACGGTAGTCGCTGCAGATGAAAAGCCAAAATAATAAGTGCCAGAATTACCACCAGCTCCCCAGTAGTTCTCACTATTGTTCCGGGTTGCTGACCTAAAGCTATTAGCACTATATATACTATTACTTGAAGTAACTCGTCCTACCACAGCCAGGCTGCCTAGAGTATCAATTACCCTGGCAAGTGTGGCAGAGGCAATACCACTGGGTGCAACGGCTGTAGAGGCTGTATCATATCCCACTATTACCAAACGAGTACTATCTGACGATAAGGTCATCTGCCCCTCAGACGTAGCAGTACCTCCTATAGTCAAACGTGCACTGCCAGTTGTTGGAATAATAACAGTGCTTACTGCTGTGCTTTGCGATGTTGTTGTTGTATTGTACTCCTTAAGAAAGACAGGGGAGGCGCCAGCAGTCAAAGCAGAGGTTCCGTCACCTATCTGTAGCACCACCACATTGCCAGAAGTGAACTGGGCAGACGCATTAAAAGAGAATAAAGAACAAAGGATACACAGGGTAACCCATGCCCGTGCAAAGGGTAGGTTTTTTATCATATAATGTATTTGGCCGCGAAGGTAACCATTCGTCAGCCGCCTGCAAAGTGTTGCAGATTACTACATTATTACTATTGCAATACCAATTGCATTGACATTAATAGATCTTCCAGCACCTCGTCAAGCGCACCCAGTGTATCAGCCGTTACAAGCCGCATACGGTACTCTTTTACATTGGCAATTCCCCTTACATAATTGCCCCAATGCCGGCGCATTTCAAAGATACCCAGCCGCTCACCCTTCCACTTTACAGAATTGTACAGATGCTTACGGGCTGCGGCTATGCGCTCCTCGATAGTAGGCGGCGCCAGCGTCTCGCCAGTAGCAAGAAAGTGCTTCATTTCCCTGAATATCCAGGGGTAGCCAATAGCCGCCCTCCCAATCATAATACCATCCACCCCGTACCGGTTCTTATATTCCAGCGCCTTCTGAGGACTATCGATATCGCCATTCCCGAATATTGGAATATGTATACGCGGATTATTTTTCACTTTGGCAATAAGGCTCCAGTCAGCCTCGCCCTTATAAAGCTGGGCACGCGTACGGCCATGGATGCTGAGGGCAGCAATACCAATATCCTGCAGACGCTCAGCCACCTCTTCTATGTTCTTTGTATCGTCATCCCACCCAAGGCGGGTCTTTACAGTAACAGGCAGGCTTGTGCTCCTAATGCACGCTTTAGTAAGCCGCACCATCAGGTCTATATCCTTAAGCACCGCAGCCCCCGCCCCCTTACATACGACCTTCTTTACCGGGCAGCCAAAATTGATATCCAGCAAATCCGGCCCCGTAGCATCAATGATCTTGGCAGAAAGTGCCATCGCATCCTCATCCCCACCAAATATCTGTATACCAATAGGCCGCTCTTCAGGGTATATATCCAGCTTTTGCCGGCTCTTAATTGCATCCCGTATCAGCCCCTCAGATGAAATAAACTCAGTATACATCAGGTCAGCACCATACTCCTTACATACCGACCGGAATGGCGGATCACTCACATCCTCCATTGGAGCAAGGAGCAGGGGAAAGTCTGGAAGTTCTATTGGACCTATCTTAATCACAGTATCTGGCAGTTACGGTCTTTTTGGTTGCGGCCGGCAAAGGTCCGCAAGTATATTATAATAGCCAAAGGATATTATAATGGTTCTATTGTCCTATTGTTAAACCACCATATATTGGTAGCCATTTAGTGGATTTACATAAGCCCTTTGCTTTATAGGATATTAACCGTCTATACTTCATCTGTAATGTATACGAGGGGCCGATTATTGACAGAGCTAATTTCAAGTTGTAATTACTGTTCATATATTGGAATTACAAACAAATACAATTGCTTCCAACCGGATCACAGGCGGCTTATAGGCGGCTTATAGGCGGCTTATAGGCGGGTCATAGGCGGGTCATAGGCGGCTCATAGGCGGTCCAGACAGCCTCCAGACACAATCCAAACACCATCCTGCTACGGTACTGACACGGTACACACGTATGGTAGAGCGCTTATTGCAACTACTTTGCATCATTCATCCAATTATGCCCTGCCCAGGCTTAATAATTCAGTTATCGGTATTGGTTAGCAGACTGCTTTGCAATCAGCTTGCTAACAATAAATCTATTAACACATAAAGGGTAACCAACGGAACATACCTTTGCGCCGTAATTACCTTATTCAACTTTCTTCCCTTTTATGGGACATAAGATTTCGAACAAAGCGACGGCGGCAGGTCTGGTTATAGCATTAGGAATCGTATTCGGCGACATTGGTACTTCCCCACTCTACGTATTTAATGCCATCTGTAATGGCAGAGCTATCACAGAAAACCTGATTATTGGCTCGCTTTCCTGCATTATCTGGACGCTTACCCTTCAGACTACCATTAAATATGTGCTGCTCACGCTAAAGGCGGACAATAAAGGTGAAGGAGGCATTTTTTCCCTATTTGCTCTTGTGAGGCGCCATGGCCGCTGGGCTGTGTTCCCTGCCATCGTGGGCGGTGCCGCTTTACTAGCCGACGGCATGATCACCCCACCCATCTCGGTAATATCGGCTGTAGAAGGGCTACAGAATATTAAGGCCCTTGGCCATATCAACGACTGGACCATCGTTATCATAGGCCTCGCTATTATCACCATTCTTTTCTTCTTCCAGCAATTTGGAACCAGCAATATTGGTAAGCTATTCGGGCCGGTGATGATCATCTGGTTTGGCATGCTGGCAGTACTGGGTATGCTGCACCTGAAGGACGACCTGAATATTCTGCGAGCCTTCAACCCATATTATGCTATAAAGCTGCTGACGAAGTATCCGGCAGGGTTCTGGATATTAGGGTCAGTATTCCTGTGTACCACAGGGGCTGAGGCATTGTATTCAGATCTCGGCCACGTAGGCAGGGGAAACATCCGGGTATCCTGGATATTTGTAAAGGCATGCCTCCTCCTGAACTATCTGGGACAGGGCGCATGGCTGCTCACACAAAGACACATGTATACAGGCGGATCACATACATGGAGTGCTGACCTGAGAAACCCTTTTTACGAGCTGGTACCGCACTTCTTTTTAATACCGGCCATCCTCATTGCCACCTTTGCAGCCATTATCGCTTCCCAGGCATTGATATCGGGCTCATTTACCCTGATATCTGAAGCCATAAAGCTGAACCTCTGGCCCAAGATGAAAATCGTGTTCCCTACCGTAGAGCGGGGACAGACCTTCATACCGGGCATCAATCTCCTGCTATTTTTAGGCTGCGTAGGCATCACCCTAATATTTCGGAAGTCAGCCAACATGGACGCCGCCTACGGACTAGCCATTACAGTCTGTATGATCATGACGAGCTGCCTGTTTGCCTATTATATGTTTACTCGGCGAATACCTATTGCAGCAATCGTCGCCTACCTGCTGGTGTTCCTGGCTATTGAGACCTCCTTCCTATTTGCCAATGTGGTGAAGTTTGAGCATGGGGGATATGTAACGGTAATTATGGGCTCCATGCTGTTCCTGGTGATGTTTATATGGTTCAAGAGCCGCAGGGTTAAGAACAGGTATGTCGAGTTTGTAAGGCTGGAGGACTATGTACCCATCATACAGGAGCTGAGTAATGACCGGACCATACCAAAATACTCAACCCACCTGGTGTACCTCACGTCCGCCAACAACCCTAAGGAAATAGAGCATAAGATCATATTCTCGATACTGTACCGCAAGCCTAAGCGTGCAGATATATACTGGTTTGTACACGTAGATGTACTGGACGACCCCTATACCATGGAGTACACAGTACATACCATTATTCCTAATGAGATAATAAGAGTGGAATTCAGGCTCGGCTTCCGTATCGACCACCGGGTACAGATGATGTTCCGCAAGGTGGTGGAAGATATGGTAAGGAATAAGGAAGTAAATATTGTGAGCCGCTACGAGTCCTTGTCGCGGAATGGTGTGATGGGTGACTTCCGGTTTATAGTAATGGAGAAGTTCCTGAGCCGTGATAATGACCTGCCGCTATGGGAGCGCATCATGATGCGCGGCTACTTTATACTCAAGCGGTTCTCGCTGAGCGAAGAGCGCGGCTTCGGGCTCGACTCAAGCGACGTAACATTGGAGAAGTACCCTATTGTGGTGAGCACACCTACCGAATATAAGCTAAAGCGAATAGAGGCGTAAGAAAATGCCCCGCTATTCCAGCTATCAGATGGGCGGTAAATCCTTTGTGAGGTCATCAGCAGCAGCAATATACTTCTTATGCTGTTCGATAATGGCCGCTTCTTTTGGTAGCTGCAGTTATTTTTCGCACAGTAACAGGGTCGTAGTGATACAGCCGCTGGGCGACTTTTCTTCAGCTGAGGCCAAAAGGGTGTTCAGGGAGCTTAAGGGGATAAGCGGTCATGTACTAGTTAGGCCTAATATGCCGTTGCCGGCTGCAGCCTATTATGCACCGAGAGGACGGTATAGAGCAGATTCACTGTTGCAATATCTAAAGCGATATGGATCGGGCGATACTGTGATAATAGGATTGACAAATAAGGATATTAGTACAACCAAGGGCAACGTAGCAGACTGGGGGTGATGGGACTTGGCTACCGGCCCGGCAACGCATGCGTTGTTTCCAGTTTCCGGCTGGCAAAAGAAAATAGATCAGAACAGTTTTATAAGGTCGCTATTCATGAACTCGGCCATACACAGGGTTTACCACATTGCCCAAATAAGTCATGCTTTATGCGGAATGCAGAAGGTGGGAATCCATTGAATGAGGAAACGGATTTCTGCGCATCATGTAAGGCTTTTTTGATAGGTAAAGGATGGAAGTTGTAGTAGTGATTAGGTCCGCGAAGATCACCCCAGACAACCGCACAGAAAGACATTATCGCAGCTTTACAGACATCAAAAAAGGCGCTATAAAAGCGCCGTTCTATTGTAGGGTTTTATTGCTTCCGCTTAAACTCATGATCACCGTTCTGGTGCAGGATAAGAATATCCGCTGATTTGTTGCCTTCTGCCTTAAACTCCATCTTTACGGGCATGTCGGGCACGAAGAATACGGTTTCTGATTCCGGCTTGATTTCGAAGGTTCCCTGTCCGGTGCCCTGCGCATATATCAGTCCGTTCTTTGTTGTGATGGTCAGCTCAAAGCCATCTAGCTCGGGTGAGACATAAACGCCCGTGTACTTGTTGTAAACGCTTTTATCAACGGCAACGGCTTTCTGAATGAGCGGCTCTGGAAATTTAAATGGCCTACCGAATACGATATTCTTAACAGCGTCCCATGTGCCCTGAATGATGGTCTGAGACTGATCCTTATTACAGAGAAAAATGAGATCGACATCTTTATCAAGGTAAATAACATTTCGGGTTGTATAGCCAGGCCAGCCGCCATTATGTACCAGTGCTCTGCCACGCTCAGGGCTGCTTGCTATCTCAAAACCAAAGCCGTACCCGGTACTTTTACCATTGATCACCGGTGGGGTCAGGGCTTCTTTCCAGAGTGCAGGAGGTAGTAGCTTTTGCTGCATTACAGCATTATCCCATTCCAGCAGGTCACCAGCGGTGGAATTGACTGAACCGTCGCCTCCTATGCCGTCAAGATAACGAACAAAGCTCAGTTCTTCCACACTGTCAGGCAACACGAAAGTGCCATCATCATTCCTTACGAAGCCATATGCATACCCTTTTACATTCTTTGGTGCATAGCGGCGCATATATACAAATGTGTGGCTGAGATGCAGTGGTTTGAACACCTGTGACTGCATATAGTCTGCAAAGCTTTTACGGGACACCTTTTCAATTACTGAGCCAAGCGTGGCATAGCCAGCATTGCTGTATTCCCATTTTGTGCCAGGTGTAAATAACGGCTCGGGATGCAGCTTAATGAACATCTGTTGCAGATCGCTATTATTAGCAATCTTACTCTTATCCCAATTATCAGCCATCATCTTTTCGTAGTCAGGCAGGCCGCCTGTATGATTAAGCAGGTGACGGATGGCAACATCCTTATATGGAAAACCGGGCAGAATAGTTTCTACTTTTTGGTCCAGTTTGATCTTACCAGCCTCTACCAGGCGCAGTATGCCAAAAGCGGTAAACTGCTTTGACACAGACGCCAGCTCAAAAGCAGAGGACTCGGTCAAGGGTTCTTTAGTTGTAAGATTACTGTACCCCAGCGTAGCACCAGCCACTTTCTTGCCACCGGACGCCACCAGTATATTACCGTTATACAAACCGGTGTTATCAAGGTAATGGAATAGCGAGTCTAGCTGATGCAGGATCGTAGGGGTCATTTGCTGTTTGGAAACCGTCGATGCCGACTGCCCAAATGACGTCTGACAAGAGGCAATGAGCATGGCGGTAATGACTAGCTTTTTCATGATAGTTGACATTGTTTTATCTGAGCACAAAAGAATAATACAGTCGAAGCCATAACAATTTTATTAGACGAAGTGCGCTGAATATTAGATGAAATTGAAAAGGTTGTGTCTATGCTGTTTTGTCTAAGAAATTGGCCACTTCGTCTATAACGTTTGGCTGGCGGCCTGTAAATGATATTCTTTGCACTGAATGAACCGGGTTATAACAACTAATAAGGTATTAAAAGCACTGGGCGCCCGGCTGGCCAGGAATATATATGTTTGGGTAATACAACTATATCTAGTTCTTGAAATAAATAAAGCGAATGAACAGGCCCACCACCATGGCATAATTTACACGCGGTGGTATTGGTGGGTTATAGCTATAGGCATGCTGCTGCAGATGATCCTTGTATATGTCAATAACCTCTTATTGATACCTGCATTGCTGGCACGGAAGAAGCGCGTACAATACTTTGTAGCAGTACTGGCACTTGCCACAACAATATCTATTATCTACACCATCGGACTAAAAGTAGCGAAGACCCACATAGATGTAGACAAGCTGCAACAGATGGGCATGGTAACAGGGCCAATTAGCACAGACTGGAGCTTCAGAACAGTGTTGGATGAAATGCAGACTTACCTCACCGGCAATGCAATGTGGCTGTTTGTCTTTACAATGGCCTGGTATATGAATGACTACGCCAGGCAAAGACGACTGGCCGAACAGGCCCTGAGGCAAAGGACAGAAACAGAGCTTGCGTTTCTAAAAAGCCAGTTGAACCCTCACTTTCTATTCAATACGCTAAACAATGTTTATGCACTTACGCTGAAGCAGGCGGCTGAAGCGCCGGATTCCATACTGAAACTGTCAACCATACTACGGTACCTGCTATATGAAAGCAATAGTGAAACTGTATCTTTTGAAAAGGAAAAGGAGATAATGCTGGCCTATATAGACCTGGAACTGCTAAGGATTAAAGAACGGGACAGACTGAAATTTGTAATCACAGCAGACAGGGACTACAGGATACCTCCATTACTGTGGCTGCCACTGTTAGAGAATGTATTCAAGCACGGGACGAAGATTATCAGTAAAGAGATATTTGTTAACTACATCTTCGCTATCAACGATAATAAGCTGCGGATATCCGCAAGTAACCATTATAAGCAGAACGGAAAGGAGATAGGGCCCGGTATAGGGCTTACGAACCTGGGTAAAAGGCTTGCCCTACTCTACCCCCATAAGCACACATTGACTACTGCGTACAAGGACCATACATTTACAACGGAAGTAAACATAGAGCTGGCATGAGCATGCAGGTATTAATAGTAGACGACGAACCCTTAGCACAGGAGATACTACAAACGTATATAGCTAAGACGCCGGGGCTCCTACTTGCCGGGACCTGCAGCAATGCACTAGAGGCATTCGGGATATTGAATAGGCAGAGGATTGATCTGCTGTTACTCGACATTAATATGCCGGAGGTAAGCGGTATCGACTTTCTCAAGAGTCTGAAGCATCCGCCGCTAACCATTTTTACTACGGCGTATTCAGAGTTCGCATTGACAGGCTATGACCTCGATGTTGTTGATTATCTGCTTAAGCCTATACCGTTTGACCGCTTTCTAAAGGCTATGCAGAAAGCACAAAATGTATGGCTAAGAGCCAATGAGGAAGGAAAACTGCCAAAAGATGAGGTACAGGACGTTTTGTTTGTAAGAGCTGAAGGAAAGTTGGTGAAAATAGACCTGGCAGAGTTATGGTTGGTAGAAGGACAAAGACTATGTGAAGCTATGCACGGGCAATACAAGAATTGTAGTGCATAGTACAATGAAGAACATAGAAGAGCAGCTTGCAGGAAAGGGAAGCTTTATCAGGGTAAGTAAGTCTTACATCTTAAACATAAAGCATATTACCGAAGTAGATGGAAATGTGATAAGGATAAAGGGACAGATAGTAACCATTGGAGCTACATATAGAGATGAAGTGCTGGGAGTATTTAACAGGCACAAGCTCATATGATCTCGTATCAATACACCAGATCGGATGCCGTATTTGTATAGTCAGTGAATATGTCCCGGCTATCGTACTTTTACCTGATAGACAAACAACAGTCCTATATGCCGGGCATATCGTAGTTAATTGTTGTTTTGCTTCCCACTGTGAACATATCCGAATTAAGAACAGTAAACGTAACGCGATACATAACGCCCTTGCGCGAGGGGGGGTCTATGCCCGCCATTACAGAGGCTGATGACGGATTTATGTATGTGCTGAAATTTAGAGGTGCCGGGCAGGGACAAAGAGCGCTCATTGCAGAGATCATTGGCGGCGAGATTGCAAGGGCGTTAGGGCTTAAAGTACCGGAAATAGTATATGCTAACCTGGACGCAGCCTATGGCAGGGCCGAGCCTGACGAGGAAATACAGGATCTGCTCAGAGCCAGCACCGGCCTTAACCTGGCGTTGCATTATTTATCGGGTTCTATCACATATGATCCTGCTGTCAATAAGGTCGACACCAGGCTTGCATCACAGATTGTATGGCTCGACTGCCTGCTTATGAATGTAGACAGGACGCCAAAGAATACCAATATGCTGGTCTGGCATAAAGAACTCTGGCTGATAGACCATGGAGCATCGCTCTACTTTCATCACTCATGGGATAACTGGGAACAAAAGGCAGGGATGCCTTTCGCGCTGGTAAAAAACCATGTCTTATTACCCTATGCCAGTGAGCTCAACGCAGTAGATGCTGAATTTAGAAACGTGCTTAGCACCGATCTGATAAGATCAATCGTAGCACTAGTGCCGGATGGGTGGCTGGGAACTGAATCGCCATTTGAGACCGTAGAAGAACACAGAGCCGCCTATGCCAAATTCCTCGGGATAAGGATTGCCCATTCTGAAACCTTTGTAAAAGAAGCGCAGCATGCCAGAGCAGCACTTATATGAGTACGCGGTAATACGCGTGGTACCAAGGGTCGAGCGGGAAGAATTCCTGAATGTAGGCGTCGTAGTATACTGTGCCACGCAGAAGTGCATGCATATATTGTTTACTGTAGATAAAGAAAGGCTAAAAGCCTTTGCCGGCGAGTTGGATATTGAAGAAATAGAAGCACATCTGAAGGCTTTTGAGCTAATCTGTAAGGGAGACCCTGCCGGTGGGCCAATAGCAAGGATGCCCCTGGCAGAACGGTTTAGATGGCTTACGGCTGTAAGAAGTACAGTAGTGCAAACATCAAGGGTACATCCCGGCTTTTGTACAGACCCCGAGACAATGCTGAAGAGGCTTCATGAAGAATTAGTCCTATAACAGGGAATCTAATATGTGTGAGCACCTGTCTTGCAGATTCAATTCTCTAAGCCAGGACAACCCTATTTTCGATAAATTGCCGGCACAATTTCAAAACTATCTGGACACCCTATGAGTAAACGCTACATACTTTTTTTTCTTCCACTATTATTAATGTGCAATGCTGCCAATGCACAGCGCATAATGGTTATGGGTGCTGGCGACAGTCTGCGGGCTGCCGGCAATGTAGATGGAGCTATTGAAGAGTTCAGAAAGGAATATGCGGTTAACCCAAAGAACCAGTTTAACCTTTACAGCTATGCCTGCGCCCTGTCTGTAGTTGGCAGCTTCGATTCATCTTTTAAATACCTCAACCTGTATATGCAGGTAGATACAGAGGCATTTATGATGGTGGACCCAGACTTCAACCACATAAGGGCTGATAAGCGCTGGGAGGAAATTGAGAACCGAATGGTAGCAATGCTGGAGCACAAGACCGGGAAAGCACTTGGAGATCCGGAATACGCGAAAAAGCTGTGGCGGATGAGGGCCATAGAGCAGGCATACTACGCAGAGATAAAGCTGGCAGAGAAAAATACAATGACCGGTTCTACAGTTGTAAGAGCGCTTTGGGATCTTAAGGCCATGCTTAGTGATCAGAACCAGCAGGAGCTTGAAAAGCTAATTGCAAAAAAAGGTTGGCCTAAAAAATCAGCAGTTGGCAACGTCGCTGCCGAGACCGCATATTTGATCGGACAGCGCTCTGATCTCGACAAGCTGAACAAATATCTGCCGACGATAAAGAAGCTTTGCGAACAGGGTGAAGCCGACTGGAACAGCTATGCATTAATGTATGACAGGGTGCAAACCGCCGAAGGCAAGCCACAGCGATATGGTTCACAGATAAGATACAATGCTGAGCTCCATAAGTACGAGCTATTCCCGCTTGAAAATGATAAGAAGGTAGATGAATGGAGAAAGCAGGTAGGTCTTGGCCCGCTGAAAGACTACGCTATCAAGTGGGGAATCGATTTCGCTCCACAGGCCAGCGGTAAATAACAAGTGTGCATAACAAAAGACCCGGGCATGATAGCCCGGGTCTTTTATGTGTTCGTAATTATTGATGTCGGATATACTTGACTAGCGGTCAACTACATTCCATTTCGCTTAATCATAAAGGCAACGAACTTTTCGATTGTCTCCGTGTCTTTATCATTAGGGGAGAGATTTGCCTCTGAACCAGAGAATTGATGGCGGTCACCGCCGAAGAAAGCTGATATTTCAAGGCCCTTTGTAAAGCCGGAAGTATAAGTGATAACGCCCGTAATACCGCCGATATCGTTCTTTATGATATAACGGTAGTCACCGTCTTTACCATACTTCTCCCACGTACCTATCTGCACTTTGTCCTGGGTGATTGTGTTGTCATGGCCTACCTTGATGCGGGCATCCTTATTTCTTTGAACGATGTGCGTGCTCTTCATCGTCATATCCTTGATGCTGTCGACAAAGGCTTTGCTTCTGATAGCCAGATCGCCTGCATACTTATCAGTATAGGATTTTACCCCAGCATCATTAAGCCCTGCCTTACCTATTACGTTCATGTCAGCAAACTCTTCCAATATTTGCTTACGGGCACCCAGTAGACTCTCGGATAGAGGGCGGGTGGCCCGGATATTCAGCGGAACGAATGTGACCTCATACCATGTAGGATTATTGAAGCCAAGTGGGTTCATCTCTACCTTTATCTTCAGCGTGATGAGTTCCTGCCCTGCAGTATTAAGAATCGTAAAATTCTTATTTACCAGATTGTCTGAGCGCTTTTCTTCAACAGTAGCCACAGTTTCTCCGTCTACCTTGTAGGCGTCCTTCTTAAAGGATACATCCTGCGCGTACATGACTGTTTGAATGCTCAGGCACGCCAATGCTAATAATAGTTTTTTCATATGTTGTTTTAATACTAGGCCGCGAAGGTAACTCATTAAAACAACTTGCTATTTAAGAGCGCTTTGCGGGCTAAACGGCCACCGCCAAAGCTTCTTTATTATACTTGTTCCGGTACTCTACGGGCGATAAGCCTGTTATTTTCTTGAAGGTAGTCCTGAATGCTTTAGTATCTGAATAGCCTACCTCGTACATCACTTCATTAATATTCTTACGGCTTGTCTCAAAGCCCTTCTTGGCCGCCTCGATCTTTACCCGCTGTACATACTCCACGACCGTATTGCAGGTGGCCTTCTTAAACCTGCGCTCGAGGCTTCTGCGGCCAACCGCCAGCATCGCAGCCAGCTCGTCTACGGTTATCTTTTCCTGGTAATTGTTCTCTATAAACTCCTGTGCTTTTTTCACTGGCTCGTCTTCATGCGTTTTTTGCCCCTGGAAGATGATAAACGGCGACTGGCTTACTTTATCAATATCTATCATAAATGCCTTGGCCGTAAGAATGGCAATGTCGCGGCTTGCATATTTCTGAACCAGATATATGAGCAGATTTAAGTAGGAATAAGCCCCCCCACTGGTATAGATACCATCCTCTTCGGTCATTATCCGGTCATCCACGAGATTTACCTCGGGATACATTGCCCGGAAATTATTGGCATGCATCCAGTGCGTAGCACATTTCTTACCTTTTAATAACCCGGTAGCAGCTAAAAAGAATGCAGCTATGCAAAGGCTGGCCACCTCTGCCCCACCCCTGTACTGATCTACAATCCATGGAATGAATGCACGGTTGGCTTCCAATGCCTTTCCGGGATCGCCATGTATAGCAGGAATAATGATCAGGTCTGTCTTCTTTACATCACTATAAAGAACATCCGGAGTGATAGTGAACAGACCATTGGTCTGCTTAATCTCGTTCGATAAACCTACGAGCTGAATATTGAATACAGGTGCGAGTCCCTTGCTTTTACAGAAGCCATTAACCTGGGAAAATATCTGGTGCGAGCCTTCAATATTACTCAGGCTACTATGCCCATGCGGAATAAGAATGGATATATGCTTCATGCCCGTAAAGGTCGATAATATTATTGTCGCAATCAACCCCTTTATTGCCGTATTACCACCCCGTGATAAAAGGAGCGCAATAGTAGGTTTGCATCAGCTATCACAAAAAAATCTATAGACAATGCAAAACAAAAATGAATCTCTGATAAAAAGTGAAGCCGACCTGGTATTTACCAGAACTATTGACGCACCAGCCAGGCTTGTTTTTAAAGCATGGACGGATCAATGGCTTCTGGCAAAGTGGTGGGGACCTAAAGATTTTACTAACCCACTGTGCGAACTCGATGTAAAACCGGATGGCAGGATACGCGTAGATATGCGGGGACCAGATGGAACAGTATACTCTATGGGAGGAATGTTTCACCAGATAATAGAACCGCATAAACTGGTCTTTACCTCTACCGCCCTTGAAGATGAATGGGGTGACGCCAGGCTTAAAAATCTTAACACCGTACGGTTTGAGGACCAGAATGGGAAGACCAGGGTAACGGTGAGCATACAAATACTTAAAGCAGCAGACGAAGTAGCATCTTCTATAGAAGAAATGCCCGCCGGGTGGAATGAAAGCCTCGATAAGCTTGAAACGCTACTGGTGACGGAATAACTAACATCAATCTTATACTTAAACAACCAAACAATTACCACTATGTCAAAAAAGATCTTTGTGAATCTACCGGTAAAAGACCTGGAAAAATCAAAAGCATTCTTTTCCAGTCTAGGTTTCACGTTCAATCCTCAATTTACAGATGATAAAGCCGCATCTATGGTCATCAGCGAGGACATTTACGTGATGCTCCTCGTTGAGCAATTCTTCAGCTCCTTCACAAAGAAGGCGATTGCTGATGCTACAACCAGCACAGAGTCTATCATTTGCCTTTCGGCAGATAGCCGGGAAGAGGTGGACAATATGGTAAACGCTGCTATTGCAGCAGGCGGGTCAGCCCCTAATGACAAGCAAGACCATGGCTTCATGTATGGGCATGGCTTCCAGGACCTGGACGGACATCTGTGGGAAATAATGTACATGGACATGGCAGCCATGGCACAGGCAGGTAATCAATCATAAGAAACATCTTCTAACATTCTAAATCATATAAACAATGGCAACAGTCAATTCGTATCTGAACTTCAATGGCAATACCGAAGAAGCATTCAACTTCTACAAATCGGTATTCGGTGGAGAATTCATTACCCTTCAGCGCTTTAAGGATACCCCTGAGGCAGACAAAATGCCAGCCGATGAACAGGAAATGATCATGCATGTGGCGTTACCAATAGGTGGTAACATTATCATGGGTACTGATGTGCCGAAGTCAATGCCGCAGGTAATCTTCGGTACCAACTCATCACTTTCGATAGACGTAGATAGCGAGGAAGAAGCTAATAAGCTTTTTAATGGCTTATCGGATGGCGGGAGGGTGATGATGCCGCTCGAAAAGATGTTTTGGGGTGCTATGTTTGGTATGGTAACCGACAGGTTTGGAGTACAGTGGATGGTAAACTACGACTATAGCCAGCAGAACTAAGAGGCGTTTCCCCGCAATGTATCTGGTTGAAAACAGGCTGATTGCAACAATAGAAAAGCAAACGATGGTCGTCCGCTTTGATAATAGGCCAGAATATATTCTCTTTATCAAAAATTAATCATTAAAAAACACAGTAAATGAAAAAGCTTCTAAAAGTCGTTGGTATCCTTATTCTTGTACTGGTTGTGGTTGTTCTCATAGCCGGGCTCATTCTTCCAAAGACTTATCACCTGGAAAGAAACATTACCATAAATGCTCCAAGGGAGAAGGTGTGGCCGTATGTTGGTTCATTGACGGGATTCAATAAGTGGAATCCGTTTTCTGAGCGGGATCCCGGCATCCAGATCACTTACCGGGGGCAAGAAGGGACAGTGGGTTCAGCCTATAGTTGGGTGGGAAATAAGGATGTAGGCCAGGGAGAACAGACCCTTACAAAGGTTGATCCACAAAATGGCGTTGAGACGAGGTTGCACTTCATCAAACCGTTTGACGGTAACGCCAATTCGTTTGTAAAACTGGCTGATAATGCACCAACAGCCACAAACGTGACCTGGGGAATTGACATACCATCCTCCTATCCGATGAATGTAATGAACATAATGATGGATGGAATGATGAAGAAAAGGTTTGATAAAGGGCTAAGTAACTTAAAAACGCTGTGCGAGCGAAATTGATAATCAGCACAGAATTGCGTACTACAAAGAATGTTAAACCATACCACTGAAGGCAAGTTATCGAGGATATTTAGGATTATAAGGCTATCGCTGAATGGTGAAGAGCAGGACTACACCCAGGGTAGTATTTCCAGGGCTGTATTCCTGCTCGCCATTCCTATGATATTGGAGCTAAGTCTGGAGAGTGTATTCGCGGTAGTGGATATATTCTATGTGAGCAAACTGGGACAGAATGCTATTGCTACGGTTGGACTCACTGAGTCTGTAATTACTATATTGTACTCAATAGCAATTGGTCTGGGCACTGGCGCCACTGCCATCGTTGCACGGCGTATAGGCGAGAAAGACCGGGAAGGCGCAGCACATGCGGGGGCCCAATCACTCATTATTGCCCTTATCACTACTATCATATTAAGTATTGCAGGGGTAGTATTTGCTGGCGACATTTTAAGACTGATGGGTGCAAGCCAAGACGTAGTAAGGGAAGGAGCCATATTCACAAGAATTATGTTCGCCGGTAGCCTGGCTATCATCCTGTTGTTTCTTATCAATGGTATCTTTCGGGGAGCCGGCAATGCTGCGATGGCCATGAAAAGCCTGTGGATTGCCAGCATAATCAATATTATACTGTGTCCCATCTTTATTCATTACCTCGGATTGAAAGGTGCGGCTATTGCTACCGTAATAGGCAGAAGCGCCGGTGTAATCTACCAGTGCTATCATCTTTTCAAAGGGAGTGGCATTGTGAAGTTTCACACTTATCACTTCAGGCTGGATGGGCCAGTTATAAAATCCATTATTTCCATTGCCTCACCTGCCACGCTGCAATTCATTATAGGCAGCGGTAGCTGGATTGTAATAGCAAGGCTGGTTGCGGAAACGGGAGGAACTACCGCCTCCGCAGGTTATCAAATAGCCATTCGGAATGTAGTCTTCTTTATATTGCCTGCATGGGGACTTAGTAATGCTGCCGCTACGCTTGTAGGACAAAACCTAGGAGCAAAAGAGCTTAAGCGCGCCGAGGATAGTGTGAACGTCACTGCTAAGTACAATGCTATCTTTATGAGTTTTGTTACGGTTCTATTCGTTTTCTTCGCTATGCCTATCATTCGCATTTTTACGCATGATGAAGCGGTGGTTGCCTACGGTGCCAAGGCTTTGCAGATTGTAGGAACCGCCTACATCTTTTATGGAATAGGCATGGTAATGACGCAGGCACTCAATGGTGCAGGCGATACAAGAACACCGACTGTCATCAATTTCGTCTGCTTCTGGCTGATACAGATACCACTGGCATATCTGCTGGCGAAGGGTCTTGATCTTAAATCTACTGGTGCATTTATCGCTATCCCCGTTGCAGAAACCATGATTGCCTTAATGGCCTGGTGGTTTTTTAAGCGTGGGAAGTGGAAGGAAGTCAAGGTCTGAAGATCTTGATCCTAAGCTGACTTAGCTTTCCTCTTCGAAGTATATCTTATAATAGTTCATACCGGTAGCCTCATCATAACCCTTTTCGATGAGATCTCTGTTTCCATGCACATACACATGAAAATTCTTGTCGAGCTTTAATACACTTTTAAAAACACGGGCGGTCTTCTTTACTGCCGCATTCGAGATGTCGAAGTCTTTAGAAAAGTCCACCTCATAATCCTGCTCATATTGCTTGCTGTAGCTTCGGAATGAATCTACGAGTTCCGGATTCCTGAAGACAGTTTGCTCAAACTCATCTTTACGAAACTGATCATTCTTCTTAAAGTAGTCTACCGACTTATTGAGAAAGTCGATCTGATCTACTTTGGTAACGTCATACTCCGTGGGAATTTGCTCTACAATAAAATCTTTGCAAAGTTTCAGATAATCCTGGGTGGCATGATACTCATCCGCTGCCGCGCGTACTTTTAAGAAAGTATCTTTCCAGAACTGCGCTTCCCCACCCTTTGCTGTTTTGTCCACCACTTGTACCTTATAACCATCCTCGCGTTGCACATTAAAGATGAGACAGCCTTTATCCATACGTGAAGGATCTATTCCCTCATCCGGATCAAAGCGAAAAGTATTACCACTCTCGCTCAGCTTCAGGTATTTGCTTTTCGACTCGGTTTTATATATGCCCACAGCATCGGTCATAACACCATCCACAGGACAGCCCTTGAAGTAGGCTACGTGCAGCTCTCCGCTCTTGATCTGCGCCAGATCTGTAATGTCATACAGATGGCGTGCTATGTTGCATGACTGTAGTAACAGCGATTCCGGGTCATCAAATATGGCTGATACAAAATGTACAATCTCGTTGAGCTTAAGATCGGTTGGATGCCAGAGATGATAAGATGCCACTTCCTGGAACGGAGTAAGAAAGTACTGAAGCAGTACATGTTTAAGCTCTACTGTATCGATCTCTACCAGCGTCTTTGAAAGCGAAAGCACATCGCCGGCAGCATTATTGCCTACGTAATGCGTTGCAAGCCCTTCGAGCCTGATGTCAGTGATAGAAAGCATACAATAGTAAGAAATATTCGAGGGCGCAAAGAACGGAAATAGCAGGGATTGCTATGTGAATAATCCCTAAACATAAGTGTGAGTAGCTGATCAGTAAGCTATAATCTTATATCTCTATGCTCATAGATCACTTTGTCACCCCCATTAAGGCCCACATCAACCATTTTGCCTGCCAATTTGCCAGAGGTTACACCTATGTTGGGAAATACCCTGGAAAGCGGCTTGTATAGGACACGTAGTACCATGTAGCCAAAATTGGGCTCCTTTCTCGGACTGTCGGGATAGATATAGCCGGGTCTGAAGATGTGGGTCTTATGGAAACGAAGGGCGAGCAGGTGGTTTTCGGCTATGCCCTTTTGCCTGGCAAACAATATCCTGCTCTTCTCTGATTGATCAGCGCCCTGACCGCTTAGAAAACAAAAAGTAAGCGGCCTGGTATTGTATTCCCTCAACGCTTTGGCAAACGCCTCAGTATAAGCAACCGTTATCTTCTTAAACTCATCTGTAGGTACCTGCCCGGTGTACACTCCTAAACAATAGAAGCATACATCCTGATCCAACAGGTATTCAGCTATGCTGGTATAGTCAAGGAAGTTGTTGTGAATTACTTCTCTGAGCTTTTCATTGTTTATCCCCAGCGGCCGTCTTACCACAGCGGTCACAAGACTTACATCATTTCTCTTCAGGCAATGCTCCAATACCAGGTGCCCTATCATGCCACTACTGCCTACAATAATGACGTTCTTCATGAGGCTGACTATTTATCTGGTAAAATATACCAAATAAATAAGTATTCCTAAAAGCTCATCACCATCATCATAGCGCCGTCTACCGACTTAGCAGTCGATGCATCTATAAGCGGGATGATATTGCTGGTGCTAAATCCAATGCTGAAGAAGCCAACCTTTACCGATGCCAATACACCAATACTACTGCCAGACACTCCGCCTACGCCTGCATTGACACCAAGGTTCAGCACATTATTAAAGCTGCGGGTATAGCCAAGGGCTACGTAGGGTGCCTTCGTTGCAGAAAGATAGTTTTCAAAACCCTGCAGGTAGGTAAGGCACAATTGATGCTTATACCACAGACCACCCTTTGCTTCTGCCTTACCCAAACCTATACTACCGCTGAATATGAATCGTGTCGGCAGATTTACGGTGTATCCATTGTGCGAATAGTTAGGCTTCGCAATACCAGATAACGAGTCAAGATCTATTGACTGGCCCTGGTTGAAGGTTATCTCTTCGCCTTCGTAGCGGTAGTTGGAATAGTTATACATATTCGTCACATTCTTTTTGAAACGAATGCTGCCGATATCCATTACACCAATGTTGAAAAGCAGACCTGGCTTAGGCGATATCCTTACACCAAGGTCCATACCGTAACCATTACCGGCGCCCGGCTCAAAGCTCTTGCGCTCTACATTGAATGAGCTCCCATCAAGGGTCACAGAGTCGCTGCTGGTGCTGGTGTTGATGGTATAGTTGAGTCCGAAGTCAAGATAACGGCCATCGGGCTGGGTATACAGGCTGATGGAATTGTTCTTAGGCATGTTGACGCTGGCCTGGCCTGACAAATAGCTGATGCGGATAGCTGGCTTTATTACAAGATCGCTGTAACGGGGACGAATGTTGTAAGCAGCACTCACATAGTAGTCGGTAAATGCCAATCCATTAAACCGTGGATCCAGCGTGATTGTCTTATCTGCAAACTGCTTGTTGCCGCTATAGGCCAGCAGCAGGGTTTCTTTATTAAAGGAAGTATTCACTTCTACCCGCTCGTTCACACCAAACCCAAGCGACCAACCTTTACGCCCATCCTTGTTAGGTATATTAAATGCTACGTTTAGTATGGCAACATCCACTACCCCATTCATATTGTTCTCTCTCTTCTTCAGCCTGCTGATCGACTTGCCTATCATCTCGCTGGTGATATTATCGGCAGTAAAGAAGTCGATGGTATTTCTGACCGTCGTAAAGTTGCTGCCTATACTTACGTATGGATTGGCGAGGGTTATTTGTACTTTGTCAAACTTATCACCAAGGTAAGTAGGCATGTAGCGTGCAGCATTGGCTGCGTTGTGCCCGTCCTGGAATATACCTATATTAAATTGGGCATTTGCCTGTATGCTTGTTGTTGCTATTGCAGCTATTATTATCCGCTTCATGTTAGTATCCTTTTTTGTTGAGTCTATAGTTTTATCCTGAGGTTTATGTCGCCCGTAAACTGGATATTCAGCTTAGGCTTTTTATTGGCTGATACATAGGTGCCGATATACCCATTTGTATTGTAGTGAAAGCTGCTGACAACAAAAGAGGATTGCTTTATCAGGTCTATCTTCCTCCGCGTTACCGGTATCTTATCCTGGAGGCTAATTGTATTTAGTGGGTCGCCGGCCGCGTTGGTAATAGCACCTGCTATAGCGATCGGCTTGCTAAAGAGCGAATCGGTAATGTATGTTTTACTCTTGTCGAGGAAGTAAAGCTGGAAAGTAGCATTAGCAGGCATGCTATTGTCAAGGAATACATTGATGTAACCTTTAATCGCAGTGTCGCTTGTTACACCCCCTGTTGCTTCGCTTGCCTGGTCTATGCCGCCCGGGTCGAAGTCTGATGTATCTATACAGCTGAAGGTCTTGTTTGTATACGCTTCTACATAGTAGGAGGTGATTACCTTCAGGGTAATATCCATTGTAGTAGCGTTATTGGTAAATACTACGTTGTTGTAAGCGGGCGATGTAAAGTCTTCGAGAAAGAAGTATACCGAATCGCCGAGCGACTTGTCAGTGATGCTTATATCGAATGTGAACTTCGCACCGGGTGCAACATTCGTTGCTATAAGCGCTGCGCCTGCAATATTGGCATTGCTCGACGTATCGCGGCTGGTGCGCATTGCGAGCTTGGTACCTGCGCCTATAGGTACAGGGAAGAAATTGGTAAGTGTACCTGAAAACTCAAGCGAATCAATATCTATACGGTGCAGCCACGGGGTAATCTGTACTGCAAACGGGCCTACATGCCTCTGACTAAGCCCTGGAGAACTCACGGGCACACCTACGGGCTGACCTATGCTAAATGCAGGCACCTGCACATGATAGCCGAGGTTCTTCAGCTCTTTCATAGAGTTGAGCGACATGCTCCCCTTGGCAATAGGGAAAAGCCACGACCCTTCCAGGCTTCCCGTTGCATCTTTTTTGCACGACGAGACTGCAACAACAACTGCGAGTGCAGGTATAAGTATCCGTTTCATGATATACATTGTATTAGTGACAGGCACTGTTCCCGACTATAACATCTTACTATTATACTAAGAGGAACGATAGCTTATTGCTTTTATTACCGCAAACGTAAGCGCGACGAGGCGAATAGTTAAGCTTATGCGGTGTATTACCTAACGCCTAACATTCTCGTCCTAAATGATGAGATTCACCGGGAGATGGGAGAACGCCGAGTGTCATGATTTTCCTGGTTAGTCATAATTCCTCAACAGAAAGATTGGTGATAATAGATTAATCATGAAAAATCCAGACAATCATGACGATCTGCGTTCCACTTTTATGTTCACATTACAGAAATGCCCGGTAAATTTGAATCATCTAACAATCCCCTGATTATTACCATGTATCTAAGAAGTACACTTTTAAGTCTTGCGCTCGTCATTGGAGGCTTTCTTAATGCTCCGGCGCAGACAGCACCGGTAACTATAGATATTACACCGCTGAGGGTACAGGCCACTAAGATGGGACAAGCACTGGTGGCGAAAGACTTTAAGACCTTCATCAAGTATACTCACCCTATAGTGATAAAGAAAATGGGCGGCCAGGCTAAGATGCTCAAAACGCTGGAGGAAGGGGTAAAGAACACAGCCTTAGGCGGGTATATAATGGTAGGGTTCAATGTAGGTAATGTACTAAAGGTGGTAAGGGCTGGTAACGAGCTGCACGCACTGGTGGTAGACAATACGGTGATGGATGGTGAGCTCGGCACACTGTCTTCAACCTCATACCTGTTGGCTATCTCTAAAGACAATGGCAAGAACTGGCTGTTTGTAGATGCCAGCGCACTCACCGACCAAAAAGCAAAAGCACTCTTTCCTAATTACAATCCTGAGTTAAAGATTCCAAAGAAGCCAGAGCCGGTGTTTAAGCGGAAGCCGAAGAAGTGAGACTATAATAGTATAGGTTGAATTTTTTACCTTAAATGTTTCAGTAATTGGCTGTACCAATAACCTTTAAGATTTGAATTCCTTACTGTTTTGAGATTTGGTGGAGGTAAGCTTGAAAGTTATTATACCCACTAGCCGAAGGGTTTTCCAAATCTATCATCTCACCAAGTCCGGTATCAAATATTAGCCAGCTATGCTCCTTCGCAAGCATAACTAATTCGTAAAGGCCATTTTCGCCATAGAGACTTACCATTTTAATCCCTACTGGCTCGTCGTCAACAAAGTAATCAATAGTAAAATCCTTTCCTTTGATTTCCCTCTGGTTGCCGTCGCTATTAATCTGCTTAAAGTGCTCTTCGAAGGCAGTAGAAAAGTCTGTAAGTTCAAATTGAGTTTCATCTAGCTGCTCAACTGCATTGACTTTTTGCTTTGTATTAAATAAAAAGATGTCCCAACTCATGCTTCTATAAATTTAGTATTGCTGTACCCCTATTTCGGCCGCCACTGACGATCAAATTTCTTTGCTTCACGTCCAACATAACCTAAGCCAAGACCTCCTCTGTTCCCATCATTGTCTTCATTTGAAAAATTGTCGACTACTAAGCAAAATGAAATAATTAATTCAGTATCGCAGTCACTATCTGTAATGATCTTATAGTTGTCCGGCGGAAGCCATGTACCATCATTTCGGTCCCACCAAGCTACTTGAATATCATTTCTAAATATCGAATATTTTCTACCACGATGACCATAAATATCATAGGTATCAAAACTATATTGACATTGGTAATGTCGTTTCCAAACAGACTTGGTTCTAAATTGAAGAATGCTGTTATTTTCTGTTGTTATATCATATTTCGCACCTAATGTCGAAAAGTGCTTATTAATTGTCATTTTTATTCTCTTACTATCATTCGCTTCAATTAAGGTTATCTGTGGAAGCATCCGTAGAAACTTTCGTGTAGAAATATGTGACTTTTGTCCGTCAGTAAAGATCTGAAATTTGTTGCCCCAACTAAGCGTATCCTGTTTAATATCTATTTCCATCTTAGGGCATAATTGATACCGTCTATGCAATAAATATACATAATACTTGAGCTCGTAAAAACGCGTATTTTATAATTCCACACAAAAAAACCATCGCTCACGCGGTGGCCCCTTTTTATAGCTATAAACCAAAAGAAACAATTCTTAAATGCTTACTTCAAACATTGCATCTGCAACGTCTGAAGTGTTGAAGACGATGAGATATGTATTGGCGGGGCTGCCGATGGTCGATGCCGGCACCTTTACGCTAAGGCCTGCAGGGACAGTCCTGGGCGTGACGTCTGGTGGCAGTGTGCCTGCCTTCGATGCAGCGAAGTAATACTTTATGTCTACGCTGCCAGGGTTCTTCAATGTTATTTCAGTATCAGGCTTCAGCGTGCGCTTCGCTATCAGCTTTATGCTCGCTGGCGGCACTGTGCCTGTAAATACTGTTTGCTTCGTCTTGCGCAGAAGGTCTACGGGGATGTAGTCCTTCACACGCTCGGGCGTTTCGTGAAACATAGCCATCAGCGAGCTGAGCACGAAGTACAGACCAGTGCCCGCGATGATGCGTTGCTCTTCCAGCAGGGCCGCTTTGGTTTCGGTTTGGCTCTTCTGGTGCTTTTGTGCCAGGTTGGCGGCATTCAGCGCTGCCAGCATCGCATCTACACTAGTCTTTACCGTGGCAAGGGCCGTGATGCCGGTAAGCCGGATGCTGAGCTGGCTTACCGCACTGATGCGTGCTATCTGCTTGCCGGTGTAAAATGGTTTACGGCCATTAGGCATCAGCGCCTTGTACTGCGATGTGTTTTTTTGGTACACACCCTCTATAGCGTAGTCCCAGTCGTAGGCAGCTTTAGGTAGTCCCTTTAGCAGTATGTTCAGTGTATTGGTGGCGCCCTGCTGCGTGCCTATCTGCGCCTTCCATGCATCATACGCGTTCATGAAGTCGTTATGCTTACCATGATAATAAGTGTACAGATCAGGAATGCCGTTAGGGCCTGACAGGGAGGCATTGGTATCTGTGCTGACGAGTGCAAAAGTCTCTTTAGAGTTAGCCGTTGCGATGATAAACGGGTTCAGTAAATATGGCCATTCTGCTTCCATATGCGTTGTGTGTGTTGTTGTTTGAGTGATTAAAACCGTTGAGGCCGCAAACATAAAATGAGCTCGAAAAATTTTATAGTCTGAGATAGTTAAAGCCATGTTAGGGCATATGTATAGCTATTCAATCACGCATACATAGTTCAGAAAGTGGAACATCTGAAAACAGGTAGTATTGTCGCTGACAAACAACCCCGAAATGTAGCACTGATGAATGCAATCGTAAATCTCCAACCACATATTTTGATGTCGATTTACTGCATCGCAAATCTGCAACTGCATTTTTTGATGTCGATTTATCTAATCGTAAATCAGCAACTCCATTTTTCGACATCAAAAAATACAATAGGCCATTTTCCACCCCTCAATTTGACGTCGAAATATGTCGTGGGAAATTTTCTGCCCGGCAATTCAGCGATGAAATATGGTGTGGTAAATTTTTAATCGCGCTGTGCGGTGTTGGAATGTATTGGGGGTGATTTGCGATCGGCAGAATGATCGTCATGGCTGCAGTGGGTGTGTAAATATTGTGTAGATGAAATTGCTTTACAGGCTTCGGTTGTATATTTAAGAATCAATTGTTAGAATAATGCGGCAGTTTTTGATCATCTTATTTGTTTTTGCTTCTGCATGCAGCAAGAGACAATTCAATGCTGACCGGTACAGAGCGGAGGTTTATTCTTTTATGGATCAGGTGCTGCATGATACTACTCGTTATACACTTGAAGATTATCTAACGGATTCTCTAAGAAAAAGACACAACTCTAATCCTGAAGATAGGTTCATGCTAGATTATAGAACATATCAACCAGATACCTGTAATGGCGTCATACGCATTCATCTGCCTGAATATAGCATGTGCTTTAATAATTTTATCTTTATTACGGATGTGGGTTCCAGTTTTAAGTATATCCAGGCTGACGATAGCGGCCTAAAAAGCATTTATACCTATACTGCAGCTTGCTACAAGCAGGATTCCTCATTTTTCAAAGCATTTAAGTGGCCCAATAATTTTCACCACTTCCGTACTGCTACAGGGAATGAAATAAATAGTTTGTTTTCTAGTGTAGAACACGGTTGGGAACAATTTGATAAACAATATAGGGCAGATGGCTTTCTGAAAGTGAGTTTACCATATTTCAATAAAAAATTTGATGAAGCGATATTTAGCTATAGTTATAGTTGTGGAGGTCTTTGTGGCCAAGGATACTTTTTTCATTACAAAAAGGTAAATGGCAGGTGGAAATGTATATCGGGTAGGATGACATGGGTAAGTTAGTTATTAATACGCTGTAATGATCCGGTATCTAATCATCTTACTTGTTTTTGCTTCTGTGAGATGCATGGGACAATTCAATGCTGACCGGTATAGAGCGGAAGTTTATTCTTTTATGGATCAGGTGTTGCATGATAGTCCTGATCATAAAATTCAAAAAAAATCAGCTGATACTTCAATAAAGACAAATAGTACCGATAGTAAAGAAAGAGTTTTTTCGGACTATAGAACATTCGATCTTCATAATTGCATTGGTGATATTGTTATTCATGAATATAACGGCTTAAAATGCTATTACAATTTTGTTTTCTACACTGGCGATAATCAAGAATTTCTATATGGAAAATCAGATCGTAGTACACAAAATGCGATCTCTGAGAATATAGCATCCTGGTATAGACAAGACTCACTGTTCTTTAAACTATTTAGATGGCCCAATAACTTTCAGCATTTCCGTACTATCTCAAAAAAAGAAATAGACGATTTATTCTATGACGGTATGGAAAAAGGATGTATACAATTTTCGCGATTATACGTTGCAACGGGAATATTTAAAGCTAAAATTCCCTACTTTAATAAAGACTATAGTGAAGCAGTGTTTGAATATTCATTTGAATCATGCCCCACAGGTAATGGTGAAGTCAACACAATGTTCTATAGAAAGATAGCCGACAAATGGACTTATGTTGAAACGATATCGTCTGGAGCTTATTGATATATTGTAACCTTTTGTGCAAGCATTTCGGAGGGTTTATGAAGAATTTCAGTTGATGCTGAGGAACGCCGGAACAACGCGAAGAAAAACACTAAAGATGAGGTATTTCATTATTATCCTTTTATTATCGCGTTGTATGTCGGCCAACGCACAGCATACAACGTGGACGGTTAAAATGACAGGATTTGTTTTCACGATGCAAGAGGGTAAACTTTACTTTCAACCATCAGCCGATAGTAACGCCTTTTTGGAGTCTTTGGATAGCACTTTAATAATATTAGGTACAGATAACTTTACAGAGCAGGATAATTTACAGAAATTCTGCCAGGGGGTTGGAGATTCATTTAGCGTACAGTGCAATTATCGATATCGGGACAAGTGGGACAGATACACTTGTAATATCAGCTATTTCTACTGTGACGTAGAACTGACATTGTTTATGTTCGGGCTGGACATTCTCACTTTAGGACCTGTAAACCATTATTTCGTCTATAACAAAGAAAGGTATGACGTCCGTCCCCTTTGGATTAGAAATCGTACCGAGAAACTTATCCCAAAAAGAAAAAAAGACTGGGAGGGTTTAATTGATAACTATAAGAAGGCTGGAATCTTCATACCAATATGGCTGCGGAACTTGTATTGATAAATGTCGTTGGCTTGGACTTGAGCTTTGCGTATCCTCTTTCCCTTGTGAGCACGTGTGTTTTCTGCAGCGAGACTTCTATCTCTCCGGACTATCACAAAAAAAAGCCGCCCCACAGAAGCAGGGCGGCGTGAGAAACAGGGTTTATAGTGTATCAAATCATAAATAACCGTCTTGAGGTATACCACCAAATAGTATGTTTTAGCGTTTAGCAAAATTGATGCGTTAGATACGTTCACGGGCTAACTATGGTTTGTGTGCGAATAGTTAATACTGTTATCAGATAACCGGGAGTCGTAACTCATCTGCCGCAGTCAGTTGTTTTACTAAGAAGCACAAGTAAAAAACCGCCCCACAATTGCAGGGCGGAAACAGAACAGGGTTTATAGCTGTATCATTTTTATAGACGGTGGCGACAGTGGTACTCGTTTGCACATTACATGCTATGTAAGTGCTAAATATTTTTAACAGTATTCTTCCACAGACGGGGGCCTGGAGATAATTACAAACCTCCACAAACAAACCGCCCCACAGGAGTGTGGGGCGGTACTGAGAACAGGATCTATAGTTGTATCAAATCATAAATGGACACGTAGCGTTATACCACCGAAGTAGTATGCTTTAGACGGTCCGGGACTTACATCGGTAGTTACGCCTGCAGGGTATCCAGAGTTGGCGTCGGCATCGTTGATGCTGTTACCAAGGAAGAGGAAGGTGTAGTTGATCTGGTTGCTGAGGTTGTTGCCGGCCATGTATACGTCGAGGTCTACATTCTTGGGCGCATAGCGTCCGCCGAGCGCAAAGTTGCGACGGTAGCCTATGCGGGCATTGTACTGGTTAAAGCCGCCCACCTTGTTGTTGTTCGCAAAGTCGCTATACACCTCGCCCATGTACTGGAAAGTATTCTTAAGGTATATACCCTGCGGTGATGCCAGGTCGAGGCCAATAGTAGCCTTCGTACGTGGCACACCTACCACCTGCTTGCCGGTGTAGTCGGTCACTGCACCGCCACCTACTTTATTCTTAAAGTCGGTATACGTAAAGTCATAGAGCGATCCACTCACAAATGGCTCGATGGTTGCGATCACAGGGTTCTTGCGTGGCCTCCATATATAGCCAACACTCAGCTCTATGCCCTGGTTGCGCTGCTGGCCGGTATTGGCAAAGTAAGTGTAGGTAGCGCCGCCCGGTATAGCACCGCTCAGCTGCGACAGCTTGTTGTCTACATCCATACGGAAGATAGAGAACTGGTAATCGAGGTGGGTATTCAGCAACAGGCCCTGCACGCTGAATTCTATCATCTTTGCCTTCTCGGGCAGCAGGCTATCGTTCTGTACGTTGAGTGTGCTGATGAAAGACGAGCTCGCAGTGGGCGCATTGTAGCCATGGCTATAGCTCACCTGGAATATATGGTTCTTCCACAGCTTTTGCAATGCGATGTGTGGGTTGACAGACGTCTCATAGTTCTTTTCGAAAGAAAGATCCTTATAACCGGTAGTCACCGGTATCAGCCCGGGATTGGCAAAAAGGTCGATGCGGCGATAATGAATGGTATTGGAGCTCACACCTGCTACCAACGTAAGCTGCCATGGCTGATACGTAAAGCGATCGATGGCGAAGAAGGACGTTTGGTTGGTAATGTAGCGGAAGTAAGAAGCGCCGCTGGTGATGGGCGTTGTCTTCCACGGCGTATCTATACTACCGGTAAAGCGATAGCTCGATATCAGCGAGCGCGACTCTTGTATCTCCGTGCCCAGCTCGAGCTTGTTCTTAAAGTTATTGCCGATGTTTTGGTTGTAGGCAAATACCGAGCGTAATCCAAAGTTGGAGAGCGTGCTCGCACCATCTGCACCCGCCGATACATTCTTTATGTCAGAATTAGAATAGAACAGCGAAGTGTAGTTGCTGATCTTGCCCGTGATATTGTACATATGGCTAACGCCTACACGGGTAGTGAGTATATCGTTGCGCGCATTCTTACGGATGTAGGCCTGGTTGCCGTTATCAATGCCTGCGTAGTAGTCGGCATACGATATCTGGCCCGATACTTCTTCGTGAGAATAATTATGGCTGATATAGTAAGACATCCGCTGCTTGCTGCTCAGCTTAAAGTCGCCAAACGACGTGAGGAAGTTCTTAAGGCTGGCGCCATGCGGGCGGTAGCCATCACTTTCGAGGTGGCTGTAGTTTACAGCAATGGCTGAGTTGTCATTCACTACATCTACACGTGTATTTGATTGGATAAGGTTGTAAGACCCTGCATTAAAGCGCTCAGTAAGGGTAACACCCTTTACATCAGACGTCTTGAGGTAAAAGCGGGCTACCCCACCCACCCCTGCACCATATTCGGTAGCAGCAGGCCCTTTTATCACCTCTACATTATTCACGAGCGAGAAGTCGATATCGTCGAGCGTAGTTACACCTTCGGCAGTCGTTAGGGGGATGCCATTATAATACGCCTTGATGCCCCAGTTATTAAACTTCTGGTCGTTGCCATAGCCGCGGATGACGATACGTTGTCCGCCCAGCTGGGTGCGCTTGTCTACCTGCACGCCCGCCACCGTATTTAGCGACTGCTCTATAAACGCAGGGTTGTTGCGATTAAGCTCATCTTCGGTGAGCACCTCTGTTGTTTGCGCGTGGTGTTGAAATTCTGCACGCTCCTTTACCGTTTTCTTACGGCCGTTTACGTGCACTTCGTTGAGTGTTTGTACCGCCTGGGCATGCGCCGTTGCGGCAGTACCTATCAGGCATGCGAGTATAATTATCTGTTTCATGAATTGGGGGAATTGATTGAGGATTATGTAATGTGCCGCTATGCTCCTACCATCAGGCAGACGGGAGAGGACAGCGTAATAATAAAGCAGAGGGAGCTCAGGCTTCCGGAGGCACAATCCTGCAATCAGCAAAGGGCTCGTCTACGAAGAGTATGGCCTTTGCGCCGTAAACGTTGATACCTGTGTAAACAGGCACACAATGGGTAGTGGTAACAGGCTGGTAATACAGATCCTGCAGCCAGTCGATGAGCGACTTGACAAGTTTTGAGTCTTTGTCGGCTGAGTGACTGTCAAACAGGTTAGATGCAAGGTGATCTGAGCTATGTTCCATACGCACCTCAAGCTCATCGTCGAAGCAGCGATAATATTTCTGCCCGTCAATATAGACAGCATCTGAAACATCGTACAGCTTACCATGCAGCCGAAACTCATGGGTATCTTCCCAGTCTGAAGGATGTAGATTAGCAGCTGCTATCAGCACAGACTGACCTTTCTCATCAGCTTCTATACGATGCTGCATCAGCAACTTGGCAGCCTGCTTCAATCCATAACGCACCGGCAGCATGCACGACAGGATGCACACCAGCAACAGCAGGAATAAGGATAACAGGCGTTTAGTCACGGATAGGTACGGGCAAATCTACATTAGATAACCTATAGCACAGAAACATATTTTACACGATATTATCTATTTAGTTCTTTGCTACCTTGTGATTAATAAAATAATAAGGCAGTAATGAAGCGATTTTATACACTCCTGGCAGTAATTGGCTGTGCGACGTCATGCACTGTAAGCAACGCGCAACTGACCAATATACTCTCTACCAGCGCCACCGCTGAGCAGGTAATGCTGGGCAACTATAATCCCGCCACTTACACACCCGCCACGGTACTCAACCATCCTGATACGATTAGCCGCGGCATCCATGCAAGAGTATCGCCCGACTCGTTGCGATCCTATATAGAAGGTCTGCGCTCCTTTAAGAACCGTAATACAGGCGCCGATACGGTATCGGCAACCATTGGCATAGGTGCGGCCAGGCGTTAGGTATATAATAAGTTTGTAAGCTTTAGTGCGCAGAGCGGCGGCCGGCTTATACCATCTTACCTGCAATTCAACCAGCCTATATGCAGTATAACGCAGCACCGGGATGTATTTGCCGTACTGCCGGGCCTCGATACCTCCGACAAATCGATCGTACTGATAGAAGGGCATATGGATAGCCGCTGTGCGGGCCTGTGCGACACCGCTTGCCTGGCCGAGGGAGCTGAAGACAATGGCAGCGGCTCGGCACTGGTAATGGAGCTTGCCAGAGTAATGAGCAGGTATAGCTACAATCATACAATAGTATTTGTATTAACCATAGGCGAAGAGCAGGGATTGTACGGCGCGGAAGCATTTGCCACTTATGTGCAGACGAAAGGCATAAAAGTAAAAGCCGTAATAAACAGCGATGTAGTAGGCGGTATCATTTGCGGCCATACATCGTCACCTCCAGGCTGCCCGGGATTCAATAATATCGATAGTACTCATGTGCGACTATTTTCTTTTGGCGGCTTTAACTCATTCAATAAAGGACTTGCCCGATACGTAAAGCTGGAGTATAAAGAGATGATTCAGCCATATGCCGCCGTACCAATGGGCATCAACATTATGACCGATGAAAATCGCATAGGACGCGGGAGCGATCATATACCCTTCAGGCAGCACGGCCTTACCGCTATAAGATTTGCCGCAGCTAACGAGTGGGGAAATGGGGATGTTACCAATCCTAACTACATAGACAGGCAACACACATCGTCAGATATACTTGGTGTAGATATAAACAACGATCAGATTCTGGATTCACTCTTTGTAGACTTCAACTATCTCGCCAGAAATGCCGTGATAAAAGGCAATGCAACAGGCATGGCAAGCATATCTCCGGCCACACCTGACTTCTCGCTTAATACGAGCGGACTATATGATATAATAGTACAGATAACACAGCAGACACAATATCCCAAATACCGGGTGGGAGTAAGAACTACTACCAACGATTGGGATTCGGTCTATACCTTCAATGGACCCGGTCCGTATACCATTAGCTTACCACCAGCAACGCTATATATAGTTAGCGTGGCTTCTGTTGATAATAATGGTGTGGAAAGCCTGTTCTCAAGAGAGCAGATGTCGAGCGTGGGAATTTCTACTGTTGCAAAAGATGATGAGGGTGTAGAACTGTTACAGAATAAACCCAATCCATTTGATGAGGCAACGATGATAAGTGTATTGGTGAATAAAGTGCTCACTTATAAAGAAGCATTCATCAGCATAGCAGATGCAGGCACCGGCAAGGAAATAAAGAAATTGCCTATAGCCCTAACACAGGGAGTAAATGAAGTAGTATATGAGCACGGTTACAATCAGTCAGGCATATTTATATATACACTGGTGATAGACGGCAAGCAGGTGCAAAGCCGGAAAATGATCTTTGCAAATTAAGGCGATAGTGTCTTGACTGGTCAGGTGCTAAAATCGCCGAGGTATATGCCAATGGCGAATACAATACCTCCGCCTATAATGACCTGGGTAATGGTTTTTGCCAGCGGCGATTTCATGAAGTGGTATCTGATGTATGCAATAGCCAGGAGCTCAATGATCACTACGACATAGGCGATATGAAGCGCAGCACGAATATCATGAATAAGAAATGGAACCGTGTGCAGCATGCCGCCGATAATGGTCGCCATTCCTGTAATGAATCCTCTTACGGCTGGCTCTCCCCTACCCGTTACCCTACCATCGTCGGACAAAGCCTCTGCCAGGCCCATGCTGATGCCAGCGCCTAATGAGGCTGCCAGCCCTACGTAAAAAGCGCTCATTGAGCGGCCCGTCAGGCCTGCAGTTGCAAACAGCGGAGCAAGTGTGGAAACAGATCCATCCATTAAACCAAGCAATGCCGGCTGTACTTTCTGTATTACAAATTCCCTGCGCGAGCGGCTTATGTGCTTATCTTCAGTAATATCCATGACCAATGGCTAATTGTCCAGGTATGTACTTTAAACTTGGTGCCAAGGGAAGCTAAGGAATGCACTTTGTATCAATCGAAAAGATAACCTTTTCAGAACAAGGATTTATCCGGCTAGCTAAGCCATTCGGTAAGCGCATAAATCAGCAGTCCTACCATGCCTCCGACTATCGTTCCGTTAATCCTGATGAACTGCAGGTCTTTACCTACTTCCAGCTCCAGCTTACGACTGAGCTCGCGGCCTTCCCAGGCGCCTACGGTATTGCTAATCAGTGTGCCTACCTGCTCGGTATTCTTTAAGATATACTGGTATGCAGTCTGGCGTATCCAACCATCTATCTTTTGCTGCATCGCTTCATCGTGTTTCAGGTTGTATGCCAGCTCCTCAATTGTCTTAGAGAAGTACTGCTTTACTACCCCATCGTCGCCGTTCAGCTCTTTTTGCAGTGTTGCCTTTATTGAATTCCATGCGGCGGCTGCATACTCCTGTAGTTTGTCTGCGGAAAGCAGATTTGCTGCCAGCCCGACAAACTCTTTTTCCCATTTGCCTTCGGTACGCATAGCGTCTACAAATGCGTATAGCTGTGTTGATATCTCATCGCGCAGGCGATGATTGGTATCGAGCTCTATTTCCTCAAAGTAATTTACCAACCCTGAGGTGATCTTAGCGGCCAGCTTATTATCCACAAACTTTGGTATGAAGAAATAGCTTTCACTCTTTACCTTCTCACGTACTATTTCCTCATGCTCGCTTATGTAGACTTTTATCTTACCTGCCATCAGGGTGATCAGCTTTTCATGTTCGCCTTTATCTAAAAAGTACCGCAGGGCATTCCCAACCATAACATTTAGCTTTATATCCGCCAGCAGATCGGCAGCCTTCCGGGACATGAACTTTGTAATCGTATCATCATCCATCTTCTGAATAATGTCATCCAGGAGACGGGCTATTTCAGTTACCAATAGTTTCTTGTTCTTCTCTTTTTCCAGCCATTGGGCAGCGTAGGCGGATACTTTAAGCTTATCAATATAAGGGCGGATATTGCCCGCGGTAAGAAAGTTACCAACGACAAAAGCTCCGAGATTATCCCCTATCGATTTCTTACTTCTTTCAATAAGATTTGTATGCGGTATAGGAATGCCCAGCGGATGATGAAATAATGCAGTGACAGCAAACCAATCGGCAAGCGCACCTACCATAGCCGCTTCTGAAAACGAGCTTATGTATCCTATCCAGCTCCATTGGTGATGTCTGCTAAGCCATATCATCAGCACATACACTGCCAGCATAAGAACGAATAGTCCGGTTGCCAACAGCTTATGCTTTCTTAATTGTTTTGCCTTCGCCACATCGTTCATCAGTTAAAGATACTGAGTAGACTTATGGAGTATTATACGGGCAAACGCCAGTAAAATAAATTAGCCAATCATTATATTTGGTATCCCCTTTAGTCCTTATATGTACCAGTTCCAGCCTGTAACCATTATCCTTATTATTATAAATGCGCTTGTTTCGTTCAAGGGCTTCAACAATGCCTCATTCTTCGAGGGATATATGTTTGAGGTAGATAAAATACTGCTGCGAAAAGACTACCTGAGAATAGTGTCATCAGGGTTTCTCCATCTCAGCTGGATACACCTGCTCTTCAACATGTATGTGCTGTTTGCATTCGGCTATACTATGGAGAGTACTATTGGGAGCCTGCCCTTTCTTCTTATATATTTTGCCAGTCTTATCGGCGGCAATCTACTCTCGCTTTTCATCCACAGACATCACGGCGACTATAGTGCAGCCGGTGCATCCGGCGCCATTTGCGGAATCATCTTTGCCTACATAGCCATATTTCCAGGTGCCGGTATCAATATTTTCTTTTTGCCGCTGTCAATACCTGGTTGGATCTATGGGTTGTTATTCGTATTGTTTTCAGTCTATGGTATACGGTCCAGCAGACAGACCGTTGGACACGACGCGCACCTGGGCGGGGCTTTGGTTGGTATGGCCACCGCTATTCTGTTACGGCCTTATATCCTGGTATATAATTATCTCCCGATCATTTGCTTCGCCATTCCTGCCATTGCATTCTTCTACTTCATTGTAAAACGGCCACACTTCCTATTGATCGGCAATGAGCATAGAAAAATGGAGACAGCTTATTATACAGTTGACGACCGGTACAATGCAGATAAGAACCGAAAGCAACGGGAAATGGATGATATACTCGAAAAGATAGGTCGCAAAGGCATGCAGGGGCTCAGCAAGCTTGAAAAAGAAAAACTGGACGAATATTCCAGGAACCTGAATTGACGCGTGACTGAATTATTAACCACTACCAATTAATGGAAATGGTTCGGCGATAAAAATGGAGCAATAAACAGCGACACGGCTTTGTTACAGCCCCAGCCGTTTTATAATGGCAACTACATCTTTGTAATTTCAATGCATTTACGATCTTTATGATGAACTTTTTCTTAATAAAAGCAAACAATAAAATCTAAACCTTATTAATTATGACAGACCAATACATAAAGCTATACGGAGATATTAGTAACAGGCTTCACGAGGCCGCAAAGTATGATCACAGCCTTGATGGAATAGACAGGCTAGTAGATCTTGCATCTATCTATGAAGAGGAAGGTCATAAAAAAGAGATTGTCGTAGAGTTTTCAGAATCACAGAGTTTCGCAGCAATTAGGACCGTGAAAAAGATAATTGATGAGGCCGCCGAAGAGGCAGGGTTCAAAGTCACTTATAAAAATCTTTCGGGGAAGATATACGAGGCCAGCTAGCCCTTTTATATACTTATTTGTATTTGATTTATCACGATCAAAAAGGTCGACTATTGCTACTATGATATAATAGCCCGCCTTATTCCTGGCTACGAATAAGGCGGTGGCGTAGAGATGAATTTAGAATTGTCAAATAATCAACTACTTATTTTCCGACCAGCTTTTATTGTTTACAACATTATTAAATTATGGATTATATGATTAGTATTACAGTACTGACAAACCTTCTTACAGAAGTACTTCTAATCAATATAAAATAAGAGAAAATGAGCAAGAAAAAAATAATAAGCGAAAAGGCACTCAGGCTGAGAGGCGCTTTTATGATATTGCTTCTTTCCGTCCTGGTATTTCTGCTTTATCAGTTCCTTCATAGCTGATCCGACTTTATTATCCCGACAGTATGTAATGGACTAATGTCCGCTACTACCATATTTGGTTGATATACAATTAATAAAGTATCATATTGGTCATATAATTTCTGACTTTTTGCGTTAATAAAAAAAGCCGGCCTGAGACCAGGCCAGCCTTATTCTTTCAACTTAAGCTACGGTGAAAGTAGTAGCAGCAAATGTCAGGTTGTATGCAGCCAGACGTTATCAATACGTCAATCGGGTTTTCGCAGCCGCAATTTGCAACGATCATTATTCCAATTATTTGATTTTTAATCAAATGTCTCAGGACACATTACAGCCGCCGATCTAAGAAATCAGATTCTTCAGGCCTTATGTGCGTGCTTAATTAAAAAGGGCTTCGCATAAAAGATTCCTGCCAACGACGATTGTGACACCAATCCCAGACATTTATTGGGCAGAACTGGCGTAAATCATAAGTCCTTTATTGTTAATGCTATGGCTCTAGGATATATTTATTGCGGCTTAATGTTAGAAATATACCCTGTTGCGAAACATTAGCATTTAGGAGCATATGGTAATGCTGGCAAGCCTTTTTGTTAACGCCGTTTCCAAATCATTGCAATATAGATACCTATATTGATCTCAGCCAACCAATAAGCAAATAAAATTTCTTTGAAGTTTTTTCGATAAAGACTTGCACTGTTAAAAAGTTGTTATTACGTTTATACCCTCTACCCTATATTTTCTGTTTGTAACCAAACTCAGTCAAAAACCGGCGAATTAACACCATATAGTCTTTAAAATATTAATCAACCCTCAAACAAAGTACATCTATGAAGCACACCAACTCGCTAAAGCTGATCCTCGGATTCTGCATGTTTGTGACGTGTTACACTGCACACGGCCAAACCAAGCTGGGTAACAATGTTACCATGGTAGATCCATCAGCCATCCTGGAACTTGAACACCCTAATAAGGCGCTATACATAACCAGGGTATCCCTTGTCAACACATCGGATATGGCCACTGTGCCCAATCCTAAGGCCGCTATGATGGTGTATAATATTAATGCATCTATTTTTTCTATCAATCCTGCTTACCCTGCCAGCGGCGCAGGCCTTTACTACTTCGACGGTTCAGGCTGGGTGTTTGCAGGCGTAGGTTCTCTTGGCAATAGCTATTGGAGCCTTAACGGTAATTCCAATGCTGTCGATGGTATCAATTTCCTGGGCACTACCAATAACGTAGCGCTCAATTTTAGGGTATTCAACCAAAAGTCAGGTAGAATAGACCTGAATGGAAATACCTCTTTAGGCTATCAGGCTGCTTTGAATCAGGGAGTTGGCTTATTGAATAATACCCTGATCGGTTCTTCGGCAGGTAGTGGTATTACAAGTGGCTTCGCAAATACCGGTGTTGGTAGTGGTGCTTTGCAGAACACAGGCCTCGGTTATAATAACACGGCCCTCGGTTATCGTGCGGGCGCCACCTGGGCTAACGACCATGACAATACCTTTATAGGTTTCCAGGCCGATGCTACTGCTGCGGGGCTCAGTAATGCCACCGCAATAGGCTCAGGCGCTCAGGTAAGCGCAAGCAATAGCGTAGTGATCGGAAATAATGCTAACGTAGGTATAGGCAATAGCGCACCTACTAACAAGCTGCATGTAACGGGCACTGATCCGCTTCGTCTTGTGGGTTTACAGCCAGTTGTAACTTCAGATAGCGTTTTGACCAAGGATGCTACAGGTGTAGTCAAGACAGTTGCTACCTCAGCAGTTATCGCTAATATTAAGGCTAATAATGGCCTTACAAGAGTCGTAGATTCTATACAATTAGGCGGTACTGCACTCAGCCATCCTACCAATATACCTCAGGCTGGCAACAATCTCAGCATTACCGGTGGTCAAACTTTTATTGACACGCTCACAGTTAACACCAACACTCTGGTAGGTGGCAACATGAAGGTTCTTGGTAACGATACTGTTGTTGGTGCCAGCAAAGCTGGTAGCTACTCTACTACCGGTAACACTACTACTTCAAGCCTCACCGCTACAGGACTTACTTCTGGCGCTGCTACAGACTCAGTAGTTACTATAGATGCTGCAACAGGAGTAGTCTATCGTCGCTCAAATGCTGCCATCCTTTCCAACATCCATGCAAACAATGGTCTTACACGTGTGGTTGATTCTATTCAATTAGGTGGAACGCTTACTCATAATACCACTATTGCAGCCAACGACTCAATGTTGTCAATCACAGGTGCAAGGAATACAACAGACGTAAATGGTATAGCTACACTATTAAACGTTCTTAACAATCCGACTGCTCTTCCTGTTGGTACCTTCTCTCTTGCTTCCCGTTCTTCTAACGATTATAATGGTACTGAGACAGGTCCTAATATAACATTGGTAACTGCAGGTGCTTACAATTCTTCTTTCACTACCTCTAATACCAACCAGGCTGCCGGTGCACTTCTTGAGGCTGCTAATGTAGGTACTGCGCCAGGTGCAAACACCCAGGCTATCGGTGCATTCGGCCTTGTTACAGGCGGCGGTGCTCCTCTTGGCTCACAGGCCCGCGTTATCGGTATCGGTGGTGCTACCAACTTCTTAGCCGGTGGTAATTACAACGGTATCGCTGTAAACGGTTACAACGATTACAATGGCGTAGGAACTACAGGCGCCACAGTGGGTGGTCACTTCGATGGTACAGGCGGTGCTACTCAGTTCGGTACTATTGCTACTGTAGGTGATGTTTCTGCTTACCAGACAATGTACGATCCTAACCTTGCAGGTCTTAAGATCGGTCTTGCTGCAGTGAACCACAACCCTGCTGGTCCTTCTCAGCTGGCTCTTTACACTGAAGGCGGTGTTCGTATGAACAAGCTGACCTATCAGGCTACAGATACTGTTCTTTCAATCGATGCAAATAACAATGTACACAGGATTGCTGCTGCTGCGGTTTCAAGCAATATCAAGGCCAACAATGGCCTTACCCGCGTAGTTGATTCAATTCAATTAGGTGGTACACTTACTCATAATACCACAATTGCAGGCAACGACTCAATGCTGACCATCACAGGTGCAAGGAATACAACAGACGTAAATGGTATAGCTACCCTATTAAACGTTCTTAACAATCCTACTGCACTTCCTGTTGGTACTTTCTCTCTTGCTTCCCGTTCTTCTAACGATTATAACGGCACTGAGGTAGGCGCCATAGATAAGGTTACTGCAGGTGCTTACAACTCTTCTTTCACTACCTCTAATACCAACCAGGCTGCAGGTGCACTTCTTGAAGCTGCTAACGTAGGTACAGCCCCAGGTGCCAGCACTCAGGCTATCGGTGCCTTTGGTCTTGTTACAGGCGGTGGTGCTCCTCTTGGCTCACAGGCCCGCGTTATCGGTATCGGTGGTGCTACCAACTTCCAGCCAGGCAGCAACTACAATGGTATAGCTGTAAATGGTTATAACGATTACAGTGGTACTACCACTACAGGTGCCACAGTAGGTGGTCACTTCGATGGTACAGGTGGTGCTACCCAGTTCGGTACTATTGCTACTGTAGGTGATGTTTCTGCTTACCAGACAATGTATGATCCTAACCTTGCAGGTCTCAAGATCGGTCTTGCTGCAGTAAACCACAACCCTGCAGGGCCATCTCAACTGGCTCTTTATACTGAAGGTGGCGTTCGTATGAACAAGCTGACCTATCAGGCTACAGACACTGTCCTTTCAATAGATCCTAATAATAATGTACATAGAATAGCTACTGCTTCTATCACTGGCGGCATCAAGGCTAACAACGGTCTTACACGTGTTGTTGACTCTATCCAGCTTGGCGGTACTCCATTGTCTCATGCTACAGATATCGACAAGGCAGGTAATAACCTTACTTTCAGCGGTGCCGGTAATGTAGGCATCGGTACCAATACTCCTACCAATACGTTAGAAGTTCAGAATGCCAGTGTTGGTGGCACTAATACTGATGGCGAGCACGAGCAACTGGTAAATGGCCTTGGATTCGCAGCGCCTAACGCTCCTCTTGCAATAGGTGTCAGAGGTCGCATGGCAATTAATACGGGAGCCAATGCTTCCAGCATTCGTGGTGTGAGCGGTGCAGCTCTTGTTTATGGTAATGTATCTGCAGGTACTGCAAACAGTGCTACAGGTGGTTATTTTAATTCTAATATCAGACCAGGCGGTACGCTCGGTGCCGGTGCTAACCTTGTGGGTGTTGCTGCTGACGCAGAAGCTTTAGTTGGTGTTTCTGGTGGAGCAGTAAACGGTACAAACGCTTTGATAGGTGGCCGTTTCGGCAGTAATGCAACCAATGCAGCTGCTGCACGTTCTGTAGGTGTACTCGCACAGGCTTCTAATGGCTCTGCAAATATTGCAGTCCTTGGCCTTGCAAATGATCCTACAGCCACAAGTGCTAAGGTTTTTGCAATGCCTGTAAATATCAGTGCAGGTGTATCTGCTATCAATACCGCTACGGGTGCTAGTGATTATGCCCTGTATTCTGATGGTAGCGTTAGAATGCGCAACCTCACCGGTACAGGTACAAGTCTTGTATCTATTGACGGGAATGGTGTGCTTGGCTCTACTACTATTGCCACTGTTGGTGGCGTTGCAACGGATGGTACTACCATCCTGGGTGATGGCTCTACAGGTAATAAGATCCGTCTTAATACAGCTAATTCCAATACATGGACCGCTGCCCAAACCTTCAGTAACGGCGCTACAATAAGCAATGGCGCAACTATCAATGGTGGTGCAACGGTGAATGGCATGCCTTCAGGCAGCACTGCTACAGACATCGTTACAAGCAATGCCGGCGTACTCGAAACTAGAACGATCAGCTCAATCAATCAGAACGATTGGCATATTACAGGTAATACAGGGACAAATGGTGCAACCGACTTCCTCGGTACTACAGACCTTCAGCCGCTGAACATCCGTACCAACAATACTCAGCGTGCAACTTTCCGTGCCGATGGTACTATTGCAATGGGCAACAGCGTTCCTGTTTATCCAAGCAATCTTTTTGAAATAGATCTACAGAATGTAGGCGGTGCAATAACCACCGGCGAGCAGAATCAAGGTGTGAATGTGCTGGCAAGCGCACTAAATGGTGCTGCTCAGTCCACAGCTCTTCGCGCGAGAAACAATGTTAATACCGGCAATACTGTAGATGCACTTCGTGGTCTACAGGGCAACGTAGGTGTTGATGGTACTGCCAATGGCGGCGTATCAGCGGGGTACTTTAACGCAGTACTTAGGACAGGTGGCTCATTAGGTGCTGCAGCGACTGTTACTGCCGTAAGTGCAGATGCCGAAGCAACCGGCGGAAGCGCTGCTGCAACCAATTCATTTATTGGCGGCCGCTTCGGTGCGAGTGCAGCTAATGCTACGTCTGCCCGCACATTCGGTATATTCACTGCTGCTAACAGCTCAGCTACCAGCAACATTGGTACAATGTCAATAGCTAACGATCCAACCAACACATTCTTCGGTTTGGTTGGTGCACTTCCTGCCGGCTTTAGCGCTGGTGTACTTGCTTACAACGGCGATACCCTTGGCAACCATTATGCTCTTTATACACAAGGAAAGGTTCGCCTCAACAGTATTCCGTCCGGCAACGTTAGCGACAGCATCCTTACCATCGATCCACTAGGTGTTGTGCATCGTATCAATCAGAATGCTGTGCTTTCTGCCATCACTGCTGATAACGGTCTTACCAAGACCGGAAATAACATCCAGTTGGGTGGTCCGCTTACAACTGCCACATCTATCGGTACCAGCGCTACCAATACCCTGGCAATTACAGACCTTCAGCCAGGTACTAACACGGACAGCGTAGTTACACGTGGTACAGGCGGCGTTCTTCACAGCCTCTCTATCGATACCATCAACCGTAGCGACTGGCACATTACAGGAAACTCAAATACAGTCGACGGCGTTAATTTCCTTGGTACTATTAATAACGTTCCACTTACTTTCCGTGTAAACAATGTGAAGGCAGGACGTATTGACAATGCCAACGCCAATGCGTTCTTCGGCTATCAGGCAGGTCTGGTTAATACAGGCTCTGACAATACTGCAATTGGCGATGGTGCTTTGATAAGCAATGCAGCTGCCGGTAACAATACTGCTATTGGCTCTGACGCCCTTGCCGGAAATACTGACGGTGAGAATAACACGGCCGTAGGTATGAATAGCTTGCAGACAAATACCATTGGTGAGTTCAATACTGCTACTGGTACAAATGCACTGCAGAATAGCACTGACGCTGACAACAATACAGCAAATGGCTACAATGCACTTACCAACAACACGATCGGTGAGCGCAATACTGCTGTTGGTGTTCATTCTCTGGAAAACAACGACGACGCAAGCAATAACACGGCAAGCGGTTATAATTCACTTCGCGACAATAGCGAAGGCGAGCAGAACACGGCTACCGGTGTTAGCGCCCTTACCAGCAACGACAATGGCGACTACAACACTGCAACGGGCTACAATGCACTTAATAGCAACATCAATGGCGACGACAATACCGCTATGGGTACAGAAGCACTGGGCTCAAGCACTGGCGACGCAAATACAGGTGTTGGCCGTAACGCGTTCAGAAACCTTGCAGCAGGTAGTGAAAACACTGCCATCGGTTACAATGCTGATGTTGAGAGCACAGGTCCAACTACACTTACAAATGCAACTGCAATCGGTGCCAACGCCGCTGTAGGCGCAGACAACTCAATGGTATTGGGAAGTATTTCTGGTGTTAATGCAGCAATCGCAAGCACTAACGTAGGTATCGGTACCACTACTCCACAACGTGCACTGCACGTTAAGGCATCAGCGCTGTCTACTGTACGTATCGAGGGTCTTAATGAATATGCAGACAACGCAGCAGCTCTTTCTGCAGGTCTGGTAGCCGGCGACCTTTACCGTACAGGCGATTTCCTGAAAATAGTTCACTAATCAACTACTCTAAACAATTCAACATTCAAAAACAATTAATAAAAACTAACAAGTCATGAAAAAAATCATCTTTGCTATCCCGGTTATGATGGTAATAGCCGTTTCAAGCGTTAGTGCTCAGACCGTAAAGAAGCAGTCATCTGATCAGCAGGCAAACGGCAGGCCAACAACAGGCCTAACACATATCAGGGCTGACAAGCCAGGACTTGCAGACAAGACAGTAACACCTGCCCCTGCGCAACAGTCAGCCAGGCAGGCTACGCCCGCAAAGCAGCCTACCCCGGTCGGCACTACCACTAATAGCGATGGTACGGTAAAGCGTACTCCACCGGTGATGCGCTAGTTTCTTTTGGTTAAAGTGAAGAAGGGCTGCCCGGTGGGCAGCCTTTCTTAATTTGTGCAGGACACAGCGCGCTTGCATGCTCCTCGCGCCAATCTCGTTTCAACCACTCAACAAGTCCCCACCCTCACCCCCATCCCACCACCTTCATCCCCGCATGCCTCGGGCTGTTAGCCGCATTCTTACCTTCATAGCTTATTATACTCAGCACACACACCCACCTCTCGCCCTCATCAGGTCTTATCAATCTTAGTTCGCATCCTCCCTTCACTTCTTTTCCCGTCTGGTATTTAGGCGAGCTTACATCATAAGTCCGCAGCTTATCGCCTCTTACCACATCCCCTACCACCATTATCAGTGTAAACTTATATCCTGTAACAAGCGTATTATATGCATTTACAGCACCGCCATCAGGTATAGGTATATGCACTACCACATCCTCCCCGTCCTCTGCTAGCCCCGGGATATACTTCATCAGCCTCCACAATGGGTATTCAGGCTGAAACTCCAGGCTTTCCATATAGCTATAGTCCAGTTCACCCCTCTCTTTTAGGCTACGCTGCAGGCAGCTCTTTACCCTTATATTAATCCTTCCGGGGCTCATCCTTGTCATATATGGTCGTAGCTCACCTACCAGCCGTGCAGCAGCAGGGCTCAGCACTTTAAGCAACTCCTTACTAGCCGCCATTCCCTCATGCTTCATCGCAGCTATATCACCCTCCTTACTGCGTTTCATCCTATAGAAATCCCCTTCCTTCGACTTTATTAAGAGCATTTCACCGGGTTTCGGACAAGGTTTATTAGCAGAATGTTTCATATATCTTCATATGTTCGACTGCAATTTACACACTGGTAATCAATTAATTACTTCTTCACCTTGAAGTTTCCCTGAACTTCCCCTGAAGTTTCCCCGAAGTTCCCCTGATGATCCATTTGGGTTCCATACATGGTACGGGAGCGGTACAGCAGTGTTCCTTCACCCCTCTTATAACCCGCTGTTGGCAATACCATCATATCCGATGCTAGCCTGTAGATGACTCATCTATGCCGGCGATATTTACAACCTGTTCCCTGGTCGGTTTTTTCATTATTGCCGTATCTTCATCGCAGATGCAGATATGTACCTGCATCGTGGGCAAAAAATAAGCGGCACTGGTACTGCCGCTTATTTCTTGTTACTAACGCTGATATCTATTTACAGGGCTACTTTTTTTACTACCATTGCCCCATTAGATCTGCAATCGTACACTACACAAACTGATTAGGCGAATAGCATTCCTGCCAGTACTCTATAATTTTCCCTATGGTACTTTTCAGCTGCGCATAGTTGTGCGGCTTCAGAAAAAAGCCCTGCACCGACATTGTGTACGCATCATGTACCGCCTTCTTATCTACCGAAGTGGAAAAGAATATATAAGGTATGCACTTGTTAGCCAGCCCCTTGTTGGTATGCACCCTTTTTCGCAGCTCAAATCCATTCAGCTTTGGCAGGTTCACATCCGAAAGGATGATAAACGGGTAAATGCTTTCGTCTTGCAGGTAGTCTAGTGCTGCTTCGCCGTCTGAGAAGAACACCGCCTCATTAGGATAACCAAGATCCTTAAAAATCATTGCTAGTATATGCCTGTCATCCTCATCGTCTTCTATTACGATGATAGGACCATTCTTATTCATTAAGTATTATTTTGATAAATGTACATAATGCTTTTAAGCAACAATACCTTTATTCTGTTATAGCCGTAGAAGCAGGCAGGCTCTGGTCGCCACCACAATTAGCAGGCAAATTCTCACTGCCCGGAGCCATTGTCAGACCTTCAATAGATTTAATAATACTGCAATGTCTTTAGTTGTCCTTACATTGGAATGGTAATAGAGCATCAATCATCCTAAAAATTGCCTTTTATGAAAATAATTCCTCTTATCGCTATCATCCTCATAATTGGGCTTGCAGCCAATGCTCAGCCCAAAAAGCCGGAGTTGTACGATCTTATTGTAAGGCTATTGCCAGCCGGCCAGGAAGAAGGTGCAGTTGGCGACTGGTCAGTCTCCAAGCCAAACGCATTTGGAGTAAAATGGCAGGATGAGGGTATAAAGATGAGCGACGATTTGAAGATAAACTTTTACAGGCGCGGTACCATCGACCTGGCCACCGCTGGCGCTACTGCAAAATGGAAGATCATGCTCAAAGGTGCAAGAAGTGGCTTTAGCTCATTTAGCCTTACAAGTCCTGTCCTTACTAATACTCATTCGCCGATAAAGCTCGATGCCTTATTAGGCAAGCACAATTATGTATCAAAGGTCCTGCAGAACTGTCACGATGGAGCCGGTTCAGGTTTTGCCTACTACCAATTACAAATACCAGGGAAGGGACCGGAATGGGTGAAGATATCCTGGAATTGTAGTAGCGCGGGATGCAGCTTTAATATTGACTGTTATGACGACTTCAGTAAACAGTATGCGGAGCTTCAATGCAGGTAATGCAGAGCATTAAACCTGCATAAAAGAATTTTATTCTCATCTATGCTTCGGAACACCGCGAATATATATTGTACATTTATGAATGCAACAAACGGTGTAATATGAGAAATATCCTGCTATTTCTGTTCGTGGCTGCTGCAAGGCTTAGTATGGCCCAGACAATTGCAGGCGGCGGCGCCCATTCTGTTTTTGCCTGCACAGATGGCACAGTGAATACCTGCGGATACAATATGCAGGGACAGCTTGGCCTTGGCAATAACACCGGCTCGCATTATTATCCCTCGCAACCGGGTCTCAATAATGTTACGGCAGTCTCAGCAGGTACCAATTATTCCCTGTTCCTGAAATCGGATGGAACGGTATGGGCCTGCGGACTAAATGATAACGGCCAACTGGGCGATGGCACTGAAGCCGACAAAAACGTGCCGGTTAAGATCAACTCCCTCAGCGGAATTGTTGCCATTGTGGCAAGGGGTGCACATTCTATCTTCCTGAAGAATGATGGTACTGTGTGGGCCTGTGGCAGCAACAACTGCGGACAACTGGGAATTGGCAGTAACGTGGATACGAACAAACCTGTGCAGATAAGCGGGCTGACGAACATCATAGCGATTGCCGGAGGCGCTGCCCATTCGCTGTTCTTACGAAGCGATAGTACCGTATGGTCGTGCGGGTTTAATGGCGGCGGCGAGCTCGGCGACAGTACTACAATGAGTAGATATGCGCCCGTGCCCGTTAAGATATCCGGGAAGGTAAGCGCCATTGCTGCCGGCACTTCCAATGCCACATCGGGCGCCCATTCATTATTCCTGCGACCTGACCACACAGTGTGGGCCTGCGGCAGTAACCTTTATGGTCAGCTTGGGCAGGGTGCTACCAGTTTCAATCCGCAAACCCTGCCAATCAAGATAAATGCATTGTCAGGCGTAACTGCCATAGCAGGTGGTTACGATTTTTCACTGTTTCTAAAGACGGACGGGACGGTATGGGCCTGCGGCAGAAACGACAACGGATCGATAGGCGATAGTACCACCACTACCCGGCCTGCACCTGTACAGGTGCACCTCCTTTCCGGCGTTAATTCTATCGCTGCCGGCTGGTTTCATGCTATTTGCACCAAGAGCGATGGTAGTGTTTGGTCATGGGGGTCTAACGGCTCAGGCCAGCTTGGTAATGGGACATCAACAACCCTTGAAGTGTTGCCCGTGCAGGTGATGAAATTGTGTCAGTCTACGTCTGTGCCTCACGATCCCGCAGTTTCTATCCTATCCGTCTCGCCTAACCCGGTATCAACGCACACGGTTATCAGAACAGATAAGGCGTTTGTGCGCGCTACCTTTATTCTATATGATTCGTATGGCAGGGTCGTGCGGCGAATCAATGATGTTTCCGGCAACTCGCTGGTCATTTACAGGGGAGATCTCCCGGCAGGTATGTATATATTCAGGGTTTACGAAAGTTCGGGGGCTATGGCTGCATTAGGCAAGCTAATCATGGTTGACTAGAAGGCTATAATAGTCCCTGTGTCAGTCAGCTCTTCCAATGAACCTGTACTAGTTTTACCATTAATCCTGTTCTTATTCATTATATAATATTATTTGCCAAAATACATAATAAGCTCAGTGGGCAAGTACTCCTAATTGTGTTATTGGTAAAAAAGCTCGCATTGCAGGACTGCAAAAAGTTGTAGGCAAGGCGATATTTATTATTTTAGCCCCATAGGGGTTTATAGGGGCTGGCCTAATCATAGGCTGGCTTTTTATTTCAGTCCGGAATGCAAACGCGCCTATTAATGCTGCAAAGCCTTTTTGCTTATTTTTAGCGGCACACCACTACACCCTACATGAGCATTCACGCCGTCCGCAACTATCAGTCCGAAGTAGAAAAGATCATCCAGTTTGGCGGCACGCGTAAGGAGACCAGTATCCGTAATGAATTCCAGCGACTGCTCAATGAATATGCCAAGCAGCGCGGCCTCATGCTTATCCCCGAGATCAGCATCAAGACGCCAAAGGGGAAGACCGTAACACCAGATGGTACCCTCAAAGACTCTTTACGGCAGGAGTGGGGCTACTGGGAAAGCAAAGACGAGGCCGACGATATAGATGAAGAGATAGGCAAGAAGTTTGCAAAAGACTACCCCAGCGACAATATCCTGTTCGAAGACAGCCGCACGGCCGTTCTATTCCAGCATGGCAGCGAAGTCCTTAGGGTAGCCATGCAGGATGAGGTCGCCCTCGATAAGCTCATCACCCTCTTCATCACCTACGAACGGCCCGAGGTCAAGACCTTCCGCGCTGCCATCGAGCACTTCAAGGAAGACGTGCCTAGGGTAACCGAAGCGCTGCGCGAGCTCCTCGAGCTGCACGAAGACAATCCTGCGTTCCGCAAGGCTCGTACCGAGTTCCTGAAGCTGGCGCAGGAAGCAATTAATAAAGATGTGACTGTAGACGACGTACGCGAGATGCTCATCCAGCACATCCTTACCGCCGATATATTCAATACCATCTTCGACGACCCCCACTTCCACCAGGAAAACAACGTGGCCCGCGAATTAGAGAAGGTGACGCACAGCTTCTTTACTGGCACGCTGCGCCGGCAAACGCTGGCCGGCATCAAGCATTACTATGATACGATCAATGCCAATGCCGCGAGGATAGCCGATCACCACGAGAAGCAGAAGTTTCTCAAGGTGGTGTACGAGACGTTTTATAAGAGCTATAATCCCAAAGCTGCCGACCGCCTCGGCGTGGTCTATACTCCCGGCGAGATTGTGCGCTTTATGATCGAGAGCACCGACTGGCTGCTGCATCGTCACTTCGGCAAGTTCCTGGAAGATAAAGGCGTTGACATACTCGACCCTGCCACCGGCACCGGTACGTTCATTACCGACATCATAGACCACATCCGCACGGCTAAGTTGGAGTATAAGTACAAAAACGAGATACACGCCAACGAGGTTGCCATCTTGCCCTACTACATCTCCAACCTCAACATCGAAGCCACCTACAAACAGAAGACAGGGCAGTACGCCGAGTTTGAAAACCTCTGCTTTGTGGACACGCTCGACAACCTTGGGTTTAAGCGCAGTCGGCAGAACGACCTGTTCAACCCCTTTACCGAGGAGAACAGCAAGCGCATTATGCGACAGAACAGTAAGAAGATCGCTGTAGTGATCGGCAACCCGCCCTACAACGCCAACCAGCAAAACGAGAACGACAACAATAAGAACAGGGTCTATGCCGAGATAGACCAGCGCATCAAGGACACCTTCATTAAGCAAAGCACAGCACAGAAAACGAAGGTGTATGATATGTATGCCCGCTTCTACCGCTGGGCTTTCGACCGGATCGAAGACAACGGCATAATAGCCTTCATATCCAACCGCTCCTTTATAGACAGCCGCACCTTCGATGGCTTCCGTAAGACGGTGCAGACCGAGTTTGATTTCTGCTACATTATAGACACAAAGAGTGATGTTCGTGCTAACCCGAAGATATCAGGCACAGGCCATAATGTCTTTGGCATACAGACAGGGGTAGCGGTAATGTTCCTCGTGAGGAAAGAAGGAAAGACTAAGAATGCAAAGAAGAACTGCCAGATACAGTATGTGACTATGGATGACTTTGCGCGCAGAGATGAAAAGCTGGCCTGGTTTGCAGAACACAAGATGGAGACGATAGATTGGGAATGGGTTGAGCCAGACAAGAAGGGGAACTGGATGGGAATAGAGGAAAATGATTGGGAGAAGTTGCTGCCTCTTACTTCAAAAGGCACTGTTGAGACTAAGAATACCGCAGTACTTTTTGAGACTCACGTTAGCGGAATTAAAACGAATAGAGATGCTTGGAATTACGATTTGGATAAAAAAGTCCTAGCAGAAAAGGTCCAGTACTTTCTTGATGTTTATGGCAAACAACAGAGTTCTGGAAGGCACGGCAATAATGACCTAGATTATTCAATTAAATGGAGTCGGGACCTGAAAGCGAAGATGGTTGCAGGCAGAAGTACACAATTTTATGAAGGCAACATCGTGCGATCACTCTGGAGGCCTTTCATAAAAAAGTCCTTTTACGCAGACAGGCTGCTCAACGATATACTGTATCTGCAGCACTATAACTTTTTTGGTAAAGGTCTATGTGAAATTGTTCCTACAATTCTTACTAGTGGAACCTCGGCTGCAAAGCCGTTTCAAGTTTTGGCAGTAAGTGGCCCTGCAGATTATGAATCGATTGAGAAGTCGAATATGTTTCCGCTCTACCGCTTCGACGCAGATGGAGGTCGCATAGAAAACATCACAGACTGGGGCCTCGCCCAATTCGTAAAGAAGTACGGCAAGAAAGCAACCATCACCAAAGAAGCCATCTTCCATTACATCTATGCCGTGTTGCATCACCCAGCCTACCGCAGTACCTATGCCCAAAACCTGAAGCGTGACTTCCCCCGCATTCCGCTCTATGATGATTTCGCTAAATGGGCCACCTGGGGCAAGCAGCTCATGGACTTGCACCTGAACTATGAGACTATTAAGCCTTATCCGCTTGAGCGCTCAGAAAAGGTCTATGAAGAGAAATATCCACCTAATTACGACGAGGGAGCAGAAAAAGCTAAGCTTAAAGCAGATAAAGAAGCTGGAGAAATAATAATAGATGGCTACACCACACTATCCGGTATACCCCTCGAAGCATGGCGCTACAAGCTAGGCAACCGCAGCGCCCTCGAATGGATCCTCGACCAATACAAAGAAAGCAAACCCAAAGATCCAACCATAGCTGCAAAGTTCAACACTTACCACTTTGCTGATTATAAAGAGGAAGTGATTGAGTTGTTGGGGAAGGTTTGTGTGGTTAGTGTGGAGACGATCGAGATTGTGAATCAGATGCAATAAACTTAGCTGATTTTAAGCAGATGGAGACACGCATACTCGTCGATATCACCTGTCAATATTAATATGCAACAATGTATGAAATGGAAAGACCGACTACTATCATCCAGTCTTCCCCTCGAATATGAGGTTGCGAAGATGCTCACAGCGAAGCCTTACAACTTTTCTGTTGATTTTGATTATTCCTATAAGAGATATGATAGCAATTTGGAAAAGGAATTTTCGGTTGACATTAAAGCTGGAGGATATTATCCTTTTTCAATTAACTCTAAAATAAAAATAAAACTTGATTTGCTGATAGAGTGTAAGTACAGGAACCCTAATGTCTCCTGGCTATTTATTCAAGATATTAATCCTGAACCATTCAGTAATTTTTCTTCAAAGGGCGCAATTAAAGTAGTTGATGAGTTCTCAGAAATCTACTCCAAGGACAGCTTTTGTGGATTTCCAATTTGTGAAACATGTTTAAAAGGTATTGAAGTGAACACGCAAAACGGAGAAGTTCATGATACTGGGATAACACATGGTGTTAGCCAATTAGTCTATTCAATGCCACAATTGCTGAAGAGTCATATTAGCAATTCGCTTAGTGATCATTTAGCGGACGTCACACCATATATTATGTGTCCGATATTAGTTACAACGGCAGACTTAAGGATACTTAGAAATCAATTTTCTATTGAAGAGCTTGGCAAAGCCGATTCATTAGACGACATTTCATATGAGGTACCATTTATAAGACTATACTCAGATGTTTATCCAAGCTTTCTCGAGCATTGTAAGGCTATTTTCCAAAATACCCCTGATTCAAGTCAGCTAGGTCAATATGGATATTTTTGTGGACTTAGAAAACCACCATTAGATAAGGATGGCTTACCCAATCCAAAAAAACTTTATAGCCGACCCGATTGGCTATTAAATGCGTTAGCTAACGGATATGAGGAAGATTTCTTTCGTGAAACAATTATCTGCAATTTGAAGAACTTTCGTGCTCTTTTGAAAGAAATAAAGGCGGGAATTCAGTGCATAGGGCGTGGCTTTCAGAAAATTGCAACTGCGAGTTTGACATAGGGGCGCCCGATACCCTATATTATTGCCAAGGTTAGTTTGAACTGTGGGCTGCCTGGACGGTTGAAGAATAAGCCATTGATTGAAATTTGCTGGCTCAAAAACTGACCGTAATTAATATCAGGCAATTGGAAGTCCGACAATTTTCGCAGGTTTTTGATACACCATCAATATAATAAAGTGCTTCTAGGACGAGGGCTTAGTTAAATAATTTATCAAAAAATGGCGCATGACGGCTCTCAACCGCATTAATCAACTGATGAAAGGTGATGACTTCAATGTGCATATTTAATTCCGGATATATCTTATAAAGCGTTCCAAAAGGCGTTGCCTTATAACCCTTTCCCAAGTTATACTCCTTCAATTTTGGAGGCATTACGTCAACTATTACATAACCGAATTTTGGTGTTCCTTTTTCAAGTATCACCTGTCTGCCCTTATAGTTCTTTTTATTGTCACCATAAAGAAATTCATCGAAGTACTTTTCAATTAGCTCCGAGAACTCCCATCTAAAATCCGCTTTACTTTTTTGATGTGCAACATCCCCAGGACGTTTAAACTCAAATATCACCATTGATGAGACCTCGCCTGAAGGATTTGGGGCAAAACTGATTGGATTTTCAAACATTGGCGGATGATCCATCATCACAGCCTCATTGGCCAGTAACAGATCGGGCTCCTTGCTACTTTTTTTCTGAGAAAAGCTTGTAATGGGCTTGTCTGATGCTATGAAGCTATAGTTGACAAACCGCTCATCTAATAACCATAGATTATGTGATTCATAGTCTATTTTGTCTTGGGTAACACCCATAGGAAATATTAGGTTGTGGATATCCTCTTCCAATTTATACTTCCCTGCCGCATCCGCTTCGAGAAACTTCTTGAAGATGTCAATAATTGCCTTCCGCCTAAGCATATAATCAGAGAGACTATCTGCATCAAATACCGTTTTATCTCTTAATTCCTGTTTGATCGATTCAATTACCTCTGCATTAATTTCTTTAGTCTCTATGAAATTCTGAATTTTAGCGTCAATTGACTTTCTTTCAGAATACGCAATTCGGCTTAGATACTCTTCTTTTCTATCATCTGGTAAGTTAGGTGGTATTCGCTCAAGGACGTCTAATCGGTTAATATATCGTTTGTATCGGGGCGCATGGTCTATTATATACTTGCGCAGTTCTTTGATGTTTTTATCTTGAGTGCTTTTAACAAACTCGTCATATTCGGCTTCAACTTGTTTTGCAACAGTAGCATCAATCTCATCAAAACTTAGTTCAACAAAGATGCCTTCAAACAAGCCGCTTTGTTTTTCCTGCGGTATAGTAAATCCGTTTCTGGATTTGTAAACCTTTTTATTTAAGTATTCTGAAACTACATATACATCCAGTAGGTAAGCGACTCCAGACTCAATAATCGGCCATCCAAAAATAGAATTTACTTTGGCAATATTTTTAGGCTCACCTACAACTCTGGAATTTGCACAGTAGTGTATATAGTGATTTCTGCGATTATTTACCCTTGCCGTTTTAGTAATGTAGCATTTGAACTTCTCTGTTCCAACCACGAAGTCTTTTTCACGTTCTTTAGCTAATTGAGTATATAGTTCATTGACAATAGCCCCCTCCTCAGATTCTATATCTATTACCTCAATTCTTGGCAAATCATCACATAAGTAATAGATAAGACAATGTTGCATGATTTGCTCTGCTATGGTAGTTATCGGTAAAGCGGTAAAATTTCTGACATTGTCATTGCCCCACTCCTGCAATTCAACAATTGTCTTTTTGTCTTGATTCGCAGAAATATCATCCTTAATAATGGTTACTTCATTAATTGGATCAAATCTAAACTCTCTGTATCGCCACTCATTACCCTCTTTATATGTACTCTTAATCAATACACAATTAAAGGCAGCTAGCATTGTAAATCGACCTACGCCTCTACAACCGTATGCTAAATTAGTTCTGCTATATGCTGTCTTAAACGAGCCAAGATTTCTATCTGTAAAACCAACGCCATTGTCTATTACCTTAATTGACGAAATGGTTTTGGCTGTACTGAGCAGCTGGCCAGCCGGGGCATCACCACGCACTATTTGAATTTGGATTTTTTTATCTGCCGCGGCGATTTGCCTATCTTGTTTCAGACTAATTATTGAATTCACTACCGTCTCAAAAAGAGGCAATAGCGCATCGTTTGGAGTTAAGTCAATTTCACTTACAATATTTTTTACGGGTAGATCCATAGGGCGGCTTTTTATTTGGTAGATATAGGTTCACACTTATTATGAATGCAGGGAACAGAGGCTCCGACTCTTATTCGATAATAGTGCATGCTAAGATAATAATTAGGAAATGATGTAGCACTAAATTACCTAGCATCCACTTAATAACAAACAAATGTTACCAATAATATCAAAAGTATAACTTAGCAATATGCAGAACCGTCATATATGGTGGTAGTGGGTAGCTATTTATACCACTGCTTACTACCCTCTAGATGTCCCGACGAGATCCTAGTTGAGCTTAGTATCAAATTACCGCTTACTATTTATCTCGCGCTGGGCCTGGGTGGGATAGAGCCACTTACGCCCAAACTGTTTCTGTGAATGCTCGAGGAAGATACATGATGCCAACCTTCATCCTACCGCCTATCATTAATCGTATTGTCTTTGAGCATAATTAACTGCGGAGGATTGATAGCTTTAGGCTTCCGAGACTTGTTTGGATTAATCTTGGAATAAATGGGCAATACCTTCAATAAATGATATTCAACCCAGAACAGTCCGAACAGGAACTTGTGGATAAAATTGTGCTTTCACGCCAACTTGTAAGCGTGTTTGAATCATTCCTCGTTCCATTCTATTTACATCCGGAAGACCCGTTGGATGAAGCATGGATTTATACAAATCTACCTTCACGTTATCTTGGCATCATGCAGGGGCAACCTGGCGACATCGATGTGTTGTACATACCGATAAAATCTGAACGGCCTCAACTAAGAAATGTTGTTGCTGCAGAAGTAAAGATTATTCGACCTACTCGGGCGCGCCCGGGAAAGGACCATAAAGACTCAGGTCGTAAACAAGTCCTTGGAATGGTTCGACATGGCTTGCCGATAATTAGTCTAAATCATGTGATCTTACCCGACACCAATAAATTGGAACAGAAGCGTTATTTCACCTCTCAGGCTGAGATGCTAAACAGTATTGGTAGGAAGCTTTCAGGTATTGGCAATGAAAGACAGGAAGGCCGGCTTAGTAAACTTGAATTGCCACCCTTTGTTGGTTGGGGTGCCAGTCTCTTAGAGGAAGTAGGGAACGTACTATGGTCAAGTGTCAACCATAGTAAATTCTGCGAGCGCAATATAAATTATAATATAGAGCTGGATTCTTATATTATACAATTAGTTCAGCAACTTCAGCCATTAGTGAAATTACCCGGTAGGCATAGTCGCGCCCGAATACTCTAGGCACATTTGACTTCTTACGATTGTCTTAACCCTGCAGAAAGACACACAATATGCAAACCTTCTGATGTATTTCTTCGTAGGTAATAGGCAACCCGCAAAACTTATAACCATTATGACAAGTCAATCTCATGTTCACTTAATTGGCACGTGTGGCTCTCAAACTTACTTTCAGGTTCGTACCGGCTTGTTTGATGATGGTTCCGCCAAGAGCATAATAGGAGGTGATATCTTACTTACAACAAGAGTATCTGAACGGATAACTGAGGCAAGGCATGTAGCAATTTCTGGCGGTTGTGCGTTAATCTATCTACAGGCTGATACAATAGAGGCAGATGCAGCCTTGTATTGGATAACAGCATTGCAGCGTAGTACAAAGTATAATAAAAAGTACGCTCGGAAGTTGATGATAAGAGGATACAATTCCTAATTCATTCTGCCATTGAGCGTATCCAGCTGAGCTTAGTCTTACATTGTCGCTTGGCCCATGTCCCCCGATTAGGCCGCAGCGGTTTAGTCTTAAAACTTGGGCAAATGTGTTTCTTCCCTGTGAAGCGGGATTGTCTTTAGCACCTATTGGTTAAGTACCCTTCATTCCCTTATACCGCCGGTTCTTTTTCACCTTGGGCGCATAGAGCCTGAAGCCTTCACGCATTCCTGCATCTGAGGTGACTCCAAACATCTGGTCCCTTTCTGATTCCACCCGCCACTCACTATTTATAAACGCGCCGATCTCGTCCATTGCAGCGCGGATAGCGGCAGCTTTTATTTCCCGCTCATCCTCACTGGTAAGATGGCTGCAGTGTTTAGAGACCACCTCCTGCACATAGGCCTTAAAGTCATCCACAGCTAAGCAGCAATCCTGGATTTCTTTGAACCAACCGTTTGTATAGGTCTACGACGGCGTTTCCGTTTCTGAGTCCGCTCCTGTGTTTTATGCCTCCTCAGCCGTTGCGCCTCTTTTGACTGCATGGATATCTGGGTGAGCTGAAAGTCTACGAGCCCCGCACCTAATATCTTAATGGCATTGGCATAAGTCTCAGTATAATATTCTTCCAGCTCTGCATCCGGCACCTCTCGAAACTCGGCATACCGCTTACCGCTCGCCAGCTCTATTTTGATATGAAATATTGCCATAAGGCTAAATTACATACCCTACCTACAACAACAACAAAGTGTTATCCATAGTATCATTCATTAACTATTTCAAATGAATCTAAGCGGCAATACCTCTATCCCTCCTGAATAAAAAAGCCAGCCTGAGAACAGGCCGGCCAACCCTAAAAAGAAATGTATTTATCAGGCAGCTATTGCCTCATTTGTTTCAGTGTTACTGGTAAAGTACCTCACTAGCTCCTTTAAAGTCAGATCCCCAAATATCTTTTTCTGCGCTGCTATAGCTCTTTCAAATCTCATCCCCCAGTATCTGTGTCCATACTCGCCCAACCATATTGCACCTTCGCGTACTTCCTCATTTGGACGGTACATATAAATTGTATGATAGGTATACATTATCCCGGCAACAGAATTGACCTGTGAAATTTCTCTATGCAGTCGTCTTAAAAATTTCAGCTTCATAATCCTCCATGCAGCCCCATACTCTTTCAACAACATTAAAGAAGGCTGTGGTGCACGGTTGATCCACTGCTTTTCATTCACTACTACAAGTAGCACGTACTTATAAAGCATTTGGGCACCGCCAGGCAAATCGTCCCAGGTTCTCAAATACCCGGCAAGCGTTTCTATTGCTTCACATATTGTTTGTTTATCTACATGCCTGTCGGGCCAGATGACGCTATGGGCAAAAACATAGGCACACACTGCACCCTCATAAATCGCTTCTTCCTTTAATTCATTGTTCATTGTTTGTGTATTTATTTGTTTATCTGATATTGTTTAGTTTGTTTGCGGCCGCATATGCTATTAGCCTTGCTTCCCGTGCTTTCATACTTGTTGCTTTTACTTCTGTTATTATGATTGATTGTGTTTGCTTTTTCGGGTACACATACTATGCTGCTACCATGGGGTGACCCAATATGCCGAAGATGATCACCACCTGCTTTACCGTATAGTATCTTCCATTCATTGCACCTATCCTTTTTTTATGCTTTTCCAGGTGCTTCTTAAGCGTGCGCGGATGCATACCATACATATCAGCCAACTCCTTGGCGGTATACATTCTGATCGGGGCTTTAATTTGGGGATTGTCTGTCATCACTGTTCATTTTATTGGATTGATTAAGGATTGTACTTGTTTTTTATAATAGTCGAGCGTCATACTCAGCTTACTATTCTCAAAAAATAATATTGTCAGAATGCCATCTAATTGAAACCATCAACTGATCATTAGAGAACTAAAGCCCGGCACTACAGTAGCAACCAAGCCGAATAGGCAGGCCCGCCGAAAAAAGGGAGTCTTTTTTTTCGGCTGCCTTTTTTGGTTCTTTTTGGGCAAGCAAAAAGAACATCCTTCCACAGTGGAAGCAGACCGGTAGAAATCGATCATTGGCAACTACTCACTATACGCTCACCACTTTCATTAGCACATTAGCTAATTATCCCATTAGCATACTATCCAAACTGCTCCACAAACTCTTCCACATTCATATGCATCCTCGCCGCCAGCCCTTCCGTATTCAACTTCTCTCTTCTCTTCAGCGTTGCCAACCACTTTCTAATCAGCAACGGCTCTTCAGCCGGAAAATCAAACTCTGGCGGTTCTGTCTTTCTCACTTTTATATCATTAAACTTATTGATCAGGTATCTCTTCTGATTAGGCGTTATATAGCCCAAATCATCTGCCCTATACAACAGCGATATCATACTCACCCGCCAGGTACGCTTTAGCCCACCCAGTATCGGCATAGTAATCGTATTGGAGAACGGCTCAGCGAGCTGGCTCTCTGGCATCAGCAGCTCCGCTGCAAACAGGTTCGCCTCATGTCCTGTATCCTGGTCTGCCCTTGTATCGTTAAAGGTGTGCATTAGTAAATGCCCAAGCTGGTAAGCAAGAGAGAATCGCTGCCTGTCTGCAGGCTGCCTCTTATTGATGCAGATGATGGGCAGCTTATCACTAGTCAGCGCAGGACGACTATCTATCCTATCCGTTTCAAAGTCGAACGCCCAAACAGGAATTCCTGCCCCTTCGATGACCCAGGTAAGATTACCTATCGGTCCATCGGGTATTTTCCAAAGTGCCCGGAGCGTCTTAGCTACTTCTACTGGTGTAAACGTATCGGTCACATCCCAGTGCGGCAATAGTGGTGGCTTAATACCTAAGGTACTTGTAAGATCCTGCACCTGGAAGCTGAGAATATTCACCTTAGCATCAATTGGCGCACTTACGCTCTTAGCCACCTTCACCCTTCTACGCGAGGCCAACGGCTGCGGCTTGGCCGACCCTAGCTGACTAAAGAAAGAAACTGGGTATTTAGTGAGCTGGGCAATCCGCCCCAGTAATTCATCGGAAGGCGTTATTTCTCCATTCTCGATCTTACTGTAAGTAGTTACTGATAAGCCAAGCATATCATTAACCTCGGTCTGGTTATAACCCCGGCTTTCACGGGCCAGTATGAGACGTTCACGATTGATGGCAGGCATAGCTTTTTGCTTTTTGATACGTCAAAGCTAAGATCAATTGTCTGCATTTATGTCAAGTTTTTAGAACGAGTTACAGAAAACTGTTCAGGGATTATAAAGGAGGCCCGCCAGTATTGTGATAGCGTTACTAAAAATATGTATTACTCGGTTACTATAGATAACAAAAAAACATCTTCGGTGGCGACTTACCCTTTAAGGCGAGCTTCAACAACTGCATATACAAGTACTTAAATGTACTTACTCGCCCTTAACTGGAAATGTTTGGACAGAAGTGGAATTGTTTGGACAAACTGGGAAAGGTCCGGACAGTGCCCCTTTTCAGCCATAGTACCTTTGCATTGTCAATCCGAAACACCCCTTCAGACGGTACTCAAGACAGGCACAAATGTAAGATAATAACAAATAATTGCATTTACAAATTAATCATATAAACAAATAGATCATGTTCCATTCTTATCCCAAAATCCCCGAATCAATACCGCCCATCCGCAGCTATACGCTGCAGCAGTTGGCTAATCTGTATAGGGTATGCGAGCGTACGATGCGTCGATGGCTCGCCCGCTTCAAAGCCCACATCGGTCCAAGAGTCGGCTTCTACTACAACGTAAGACAAGTCAAAACCATCTTCGAAAAACTAACCCCACCCCACCCCATCGACACCGACATCCTACTTCCAGACTAATAAACTCCAGGCCTACAGCTCAAACTTATCAGTGTACAACGAAGCGGGAGCATCTGTCCCCCGCTGGCGGGGGTGCCCGCAGGGCGGGGGTGGGAGGTATAAGCCTCAACACCCAAGCCTCATCAGAAAAGAAACAAAAACAATCAACAACCAAAAATCACCAGCAGTAACTCAATCACCAACGTCATGGTGACCAACCTCTTCACACCAATCATTCAACAATCCAACCAAACATGAACCAAAAAACCACAACCCTCGCAACCGGTGACCTCCACGACTACATCCACGCAGCCTGGTGCCTCGCCATCTCCCTACTCTGGCCCAATGAAGACTTCAGCGACGACGACACCGCAGTAGCCCTATCCGACCTGCAGAGCTACCTCCGGCCGCAGACATGGAACAAGCCTTTAAGGACTTCACTATCCGCGTCATCCTCGCAGTAATGAATCAAAAGAAGTGCCCGATCCTCCACCCGCTCATCTGGCTCAACCCAGTGAACATTGAAAGCCTTACCCACGGCAGCACGAACACAAAAGCCTTCCAGAAGCTGGCCCGCAAAGAGCCAAATTTTAAGACAGCCATCACTTCTCTTGCAAAGCACTATAGTGACTACATAAAATACCCGTCAGCAGCTACAATCATGCAGTGCAAGGAAGAACTCGAAAGCATAGGCGAAGGCAAATGGATGGGCGTATTCTTCGACGGCCTCCAACGCCAACCATCGATCTAACATCTGTTCTTGCCAAAGGAGAACATCACACCATTGCGATGTCCCCCGCTGGCGCAGAGCTGTTGCATTCTAATTTCGATGTCTACTAAGCGACCTTTGCGATTAGCATTAATGCCTTTAGGCAGTTCTGTGGCGTTCCTGCCACAATCAACATGCCAAATGAACCCACAATAATCCAGTTCTGTGTTCTTCCGTGAGTTCCGTGAGAGACTTTTGTTAGAATGCAACAGCCCTGCCCGCTGGCGGGGGTAGGGGGTGGGAGGTCCGCATTGCGTCAAAAACATCCATCCCAACAAAAACAACCAAAGCATAAAAAAGCTTACAACTATCTCCAGAATAGTGCACTAGAAAGTGATGATCCTTTCAGACCAAACCGGACCTGAAGTGCAATAACTATAAATGCCCAGGACGTACAACTGAAAAACATCAATCGCTATGTACAGCAGCAACAAGGCAAGGGCCCTGCCTCAAAACTGCACATGGAGTAGCTGTAAAACTAGCGGCTTCAAGCAAAGTGTGCCGCACTACAAACACCGCGCACTAAACAATCAAAACAAAAAATAAACTCAAAAAACAACAATTATGAAAGAACAACATGGTATGATACAACTACAGGGATCGTTTGGCGATGTCACCTACTATAAGAGGAACGATGGCTCTTACGGTTTCAAGAGAAAGTCAGTCATAAGCAAAGAGCGCATCGCAACCGATCCTGCCTTCCTTAATCTCAGAAAGACAGGTATAGAATTCAACAATGCAGCGCTGTGCGGTAAAAACCTCAGGGGTGCCTTTGCCTCCCTAATGACAAATGCAGATAACAAGGTAGTATCCCGCCTGCTCAAGGTCATGAAGAACGTCATTAAAGCAGATACCACCAATAACATCGGAGAGCGCAGGGTAGCAAGTGGTGATCTGATGCTGCTCCAGGACTTCGACTTCAACCGCCACAGTCCATTGTCGGCAGCATTAAGGGCACCCTATTCAACGACAATTACCCGATCCTCAGGTACTGTAGCCATCTCGATACCAGCCTTTGTGCCTTCCGTACTGCTGGCTATACCTCAAAACGCTACGCATTTTAAGATCATGGCTGCAGCCCAGGCAATTGACTTTACTGCGACCAAAGTACCGGTGGCCAACACAACCTCCAGTACCTATCAGACAGCAGATAGCAACCTAACTACCGCTATATCCTTGAGCCTGACCGTGCCGACGGCCACCACAGATCCGATTTTCGTTGTAATGGGCGTCCAGTTTTATACTGAGATAAACGGCAACCAGAATCCTGTAAGCAACAGCGCCTTTAATGCAATATCCATCATAGAGGTTAACGTATAAACCCAGAACAGAAATCATATGCTCATAGCGTCATGGTTCATCAACCCATGAATCATGAACAATGAACCATGAATCATAAAACGTATGGACCATGACCTATGAACTATGACCTATAACCCATAACCCAATCTTCAAATCAAAAAAACAACATGGCAACCCAATCAGGTATATTCAAGATAACAGGAACCCTTGGCGATGTAACATTCCGCAAAACAAAAAAAGGGTACCGTGCAAGCATCAAAAGCTCACTCAACAAAGAAAAGATAGCAACGGACCCGCGCTTCGCACGTACAAGGGAAAACGGCCGGGAGTTTGGCCGGGCAGGCAAGGCAGGCAAGGTCCTACGTAATGCATTTGCCCTCGCCATCGGTAAAGGCTCAGGCACCGCAACGACCCGAATGATGAAAGTAATGCTGATGTGTCTTAAGTCAGATGCAATTAACCCTCGTGGCCAACGCGATGTGGTAACCGGCGACCTTACACTCGTACAGGGATACAGCTTTAATGAGAGTACTGACATCAGCAGCGCACTCCGCGCCCCATACTACACTTCGGTAAACCGCCCTACAGGCCTGGTTAGTATTTCGATACCGGCTTTTGTTCCTGCAATATCACTCACATGCCCGAACGGAGCGACGCACTTCAGGTTCATTACAGCAGCATCCTCGGTAGACTTCGCTGCAGAAGATCACACTACTGTGGTCGCTAATTCAGCCTACCTCCCCATCGACAGCAATGCCACGTCAGCAATTACCCTTACAATATCACTGGCAGCAAATACCACACTTCCAATTTTCGTGGCACTCGGCATCCGCTTCTACCAGGAGGTAAATGGGACACAGTACGTATTGAACGGTCAGGCCTCAGATGCAATTACCATTGTCAAAGTTGATGTCTAACCTCCACCTTGAGAAAGCATGGAAACTGAGCCGTAACTCATTACCATGTAACACCACCTAACAATCATCCATCAATCAGGTCACCCCATGAACCATGAACCATGAACCATGAACGATGACCCATAACCCATAACCCATGACCCATAGCAATACATCCTGCCAGCTAAGTACCGCGGGAGGCTCCGTGCTAAGCATAATCTTCACCCTCGACCCAGGCGACTTAATAAAATCCGCCATACTGGCTGTCATCGGTACGATAGTTAGCTACGCCATCTCCCGGCTGATGCGAATACTCTTCGAACGCAAAGCTTAACAGACCCGTGATTCCTGGACGTAGTGAAGCTAGCGTAACGAAGGTCCAGTCCGGTCCAACGAAGTTGCAGGAGCCTCCCGAAGACTAGTACCAAAGCCCATAGACATGCTCCTACCCATCACAAGGAATCCAAAAAACAAAGAAGGGCTGCTTAACCGTAATTAAGCAGCCCATTATTAAAGCTCTTTGACATATTATCTCCGACATACGTTCCCGATGTCGTCTATTATATTTCTTCGACTTTGCAGATTGTGCTCATCCATATGCAGGTAGTATATTGGCAGCATATGAAAACTGCTCATTGGGTAGTCACGTTGTCGATGCTGTTACTGGGATTGATCCATTCCTTCATGGGCTTCTATTGTAAGGTGCTAAATGAAAACGCTCTTTGGTTTGTCGGCGCCGGAGTAGCGATCATCTTTGCGGGATTATTCAATCTGCTTGTGTGCATACAAACGAATAAAACAGCTCGCATTATTACAATGATGGTAAACACGCTAATGGCAGCTTTATTTGTTTTTGCAACGCAGGTATTGCACGGGCCGCAAGTGTATATAGGCATCACCTTATTTGTGCTTGCGGCTATACTAACGTTTCTCAGGAAGGTGCCAACTGACGAAACAGCCTATAAATCATACTCATTAAAAGACTCAAACGTTTGACACCAAATAAAGCACTATTACAGATTTCTGATAGGAGTAGGACAGGAAACACCAGGAAATCATGCAACCAGTTTTTAATGAGCCTCCCGGCTATTGAACAGTGACACTATGGTAGTCACGAGCTCATCAGGTAGCCCATCTTTGGAAACAAACCTGTGCGCGCCCGACTGTAATATTAACTCCTTACGATTGTGCTCGTCATAGGAATAGGCAATTATTTTAATAGTGGGATAATTCCTGCGCAATTGCCTTGCTACTTCATGTCCGTCCATTACGGGCATATTGATGTCCAGTAAGCAGATATCAGGAGGCTTTGTTCCCTTTTCCAGCTCTTGTAGCAATTGCCGGCCATGAGCCGCTTCAAAAGCTACTGTAAAGCCTGTCGCAGCTAGGAAGCGGTGTAATGACTTCCGGAAGATGGGATGATCATCAACAATCGCAATGGAAATAGGTGTTGGCGAGTGCACGCAGGATTTAATTGGTAGTGAATGGAAGTAAGCGTAAAGATTAGTATTTCCCGTTACTGTGGGCACAGGGTAAATCCTGATTTTTTATGGGGTTTATCCTGTATTTGCAGTAGCCGGTAGCAATGAAGAAGGCCACCCTTTTGGGATGGCCTTCTTTCTTCAAAGGCAGTGAAAAATGATGCTACTGCCCTACTCTATTTTAGTCAGCTTAAGAACCTTCTTATTCTGACCCTGGATGATCTCTGCGAAGTAGTTACCTGCAGCCATCTCCTGACCTATTTCAATTGGCATGCCCGGATCAGCAATAGTCCTGTTCAGGATTAAGCGTCCGCTTACATCCATGATGCGGATAGAAGCTGCTTCCGTACTCTCAGATACAATGTTGAATGTAAAGATGCCACTGGAAGGATTAGGCGCTACTCTCACATCGAAACCAGAAATTGTTTCGATAGCTGAGGTAATTGGTTCCTGTGTCTGCTTCACTAGGATCACAGCAGGCGGTGCAGAACAGTCGAAGCTGTTCCAGGTAATGTTCTTGCCGATACTTGTAACCTGGTAGGCGATATACTTACCTGTCATCGTGGTTGGTGCAGATACGCTACTACCTACTGTAATAGTACCGAGATCAGGTACATAAGCATTGGCCCTTATAGTGCCGCCTTCATCGGTGCGGAACTCATCGGCTGCATTACCGTCACCAACATAGAAGGTTACAAGCTTGCTCGATGGGTTCACAATATTACCGGTACTCAGGCGTACCGATCTGGCGACTCTCATTTCAGTGTTCTGGCTGAACACAATCTTCACACCAGCACTGGTTGAGATAGAGTAAGCATTTACAACCGGAGCAGTGAAGGTAACCTTACTATTCTTGCCAATCGTAATAGCATGGAAAGAATTACCGTCAACGATCACTGTGAGTCCTGAACCGATTGTTACATCGTAATAGTTGCCACTGAGTGTAGTGCTGGTTGTGACACTTGCATTACCCCCGGACACTGCAGGTACGGCATAGTTCATTGTTGGCAGCGCTGCTACCGCAGCTGCAGTATACCTGGTAGGAACATAAGCTGTTGCCGCTATCGACATATAAGGGGCCTTTACAAATGCGCCTGGTGATGCAAGCGTATCGAGCGCCTGCATAAATAATTGTCCTGTACTGCTGCTGTTTACACCTATACTACCATTCACAACCTTGTTGTTGCTGTACAGATCCACCTTCCTGATCGCGAAGATGTTGTAGGAAGATATCTGATTTTGCTTCTGATAGTTGTAAGTAGCAGGAGCGCTCTTACAGCCCGCGCTGTCTATAACCAGGCTATAAATGGTATCCTTGTTCGCTACGTAAAGGTTGATGGACTGTGTGTTTGCAGGCGCAAAACCGGCAGGGCCTGTCCATGCATAGCTGCTTACAGAACCACCGGAGGCAGAGCCGCCAGTTAGCGTAAGCGCGCTACAGAAAGAAGGAGAGCTCGGGGTGATGGTGGCAACAGGTGATGGATTTGCATTATTTACCGTTGTGCTGGCAGGTGCTGTACAACCGTTGCTGTCGGTTACAACCACGTTGTACATTCCAGCTGACAGACCTGTAGCTGTCTGTGTAGTTTGTGAGGTAGGTGTCCAGAGGTACTGGTAAGTTCCACCTAAGCCACCGCTAACAACGTTGGCTGTAGCCGTACCATTGCTGAGTGATGCACAGGTTGCGTCTGTTGACATAGCTGATGCCACAAGGTTGCAGGAACCGGAGCATGCAACTCCTGGCTGGAAGCCGGGCGTAGCTGAAGTATCGGTACCACTTGTGAGATATGGAATGTACTGGATGTTTGCAGAAGCAGGACCAGCGATATTGGGGTGTCCACCTGGGTCTGATGCACCGCCACCATAGGCTACTGGAATTTGAGCTGCGTAACCTGGCTCAGCTGTGTTTGCAGTAGTGACGGTAGGAGATGTAGTACCATACCAGTTGCAGGTAAAATTCTTCAGATTAGTTGTGCCTGGCGCAGGTAATGAACCACCTGACTGGCGATCCGCAACATCGCCGTACCAGTTGCCACTGATATTGTTTTTATTAAACGCACTATTTAATGCCTGCTGTAGCGGCGAGTTTGTACCTCCGCTTGCATCGAGGAATAAAACCCCCACAGTCCAATTGTTGGTAATAAAATTATTCTGAACATTCATATTATCCGTCTGGTTGCGGAAGATCATACCGGTACGGTTGTTGTCGATCAGGTTGTTATGGATGTTGTGACCATTACTATTGTTGATGTCGATACCGGTTCTGTTGCCGTATAAGCTACAGTTACGCACTTCGACAGCAGTAATTGCAAGCCCCTGGATTGCGATACCTGCACTATTAAGGCCTGCATTATTCCAGTCAGTGGTATTGTTGCCATCTCTCGTAATCGCAAAACCGTCGATTACGGCATTTGACGCCGTTACCTGCATAGTTGCACCTGGTCCTCCTATAGGGCCACTCACTGATGTAGAACCATAGCCAGCACCTAAGAGAGTGACTTGCTTATTTACGGCTACATCTTCGTTGTAGCTTCCGCTGGCAACATTTACTGTAAAACCTGTAGATGCTGCATCTACGCCCCGCTGAATGGATGGCGTGGTAGTAACAGGGGATACAAAGCTGTTTGGTGTAACATAGTCATTATTGGCCTTTACCAGTACAAAACCTAACAGGCCAATGTCAATCTTGTGAACGATCTTATCCTCTATTGCAAACAGCTGAGGGAGCGTTGCAGTAGAAGCAAGTACACCATTAAATGTGCAACCTGTGGCATCGGCATTTGTCTGAACATTATTCTGACTGCTGGTTCCAATCGCTATATGTGCAGCATTTGAATTCTGTGCAGTTATGCCAGAGTTGCCCAGGTTAAGCGTTGTGGTCAGCCCTGCGAGTTCCATAGCATGGCCATCAGTGGTATTCACTGTTACATTATTAAAGCTGAAGCCATTTACATTGGTATAGTTCTGGATCAGGATACCGTCACCAGGCCCACCGGGGTTAGACCCTGCAAGGCTCGGCCTGCGATAGCTTCCGGTAACGTTTACATTATTAAGCGTAACAGTTCCTGAAGATGCCGGCGCATTGTGTCCTCTGAATTGAATGCCTATATGTGCGCCGTTGCTGGGCAGCCCGGTTACAGTGACATTGGTCAATGAGATATTGCCATTGACTCCTGAAAAGCTAATGTCTCCGAAACCAAGTCCGCTACCTGCGTAAGAGGTGGTGCCGTTACCCGAGAAAGTAGTTCCGATAACTGAGATGTTCGTTGCATCGGAGCCATTAGAAATGCTGGGATTAATGCTAAGACCAATCCCGCCGTTACTATTAATGCTTCCGCCGGTAATACTTAGTCCATTTAGCATTGTAACTGATGTAGCAACCCGTAGGCCCGTTCCGCCATTGCTTGAAAGATCACAATTAACAAGGGTAATGTCATTTGCAGTCCCGCCAAAATTGAAGGATAAGCCATGCCCCTGATTACTTACGGCGGCAATATTGTCAAACGAGAGGAACTGGGCCGGTGCCACTGCAGGAGCAATCTGAACACCACTTGCCGGATTACCTGAACCCGTCGCTCCAGTTATACGCATACTGTCAAGTAGAACAGGGTTAGAGGTATTCAGTCCATTAGCAGTAACATTCATAACAACTGTGTTTGCTGCTGCACTTGTTACTACTGTTCCGCTAACAGTGCTTCCTGCACCATGGATGCGAACCCTTTTATTTACCGTAACATTCTCAGTGAAGGTTCCTGCATCGACGTTTACTGTATCACCGGTGGATGCTACGTCAATTCCACGTTGAATTGAGCCGGCCGTATTGGGTGCTACAAAGCTATTTACTGTAACAAAATCATTGTTAGCCTTCACCCGCACAAAACCAAGCGTAAGCAGATCAATCTTATGAGTGATCTTATCTTCTATGGCAAAATTCTGAGCTAATGTAGCAGAAGCTCCGGTTTGTCCTCCAAACGTATCGTTCGTAGCATCCAGGGTTTGGCCATTCATCGCGTTATTTGACATTTTAATATAGTCACCAGATTGGCCAGAGAAAGCAACACTGCTAAGTGTAGTGACACTTGCGTTACCGTCAACCTGCAGGCCGGTAGTCCCACCCGTTATGGTAATATTGCTGATACCATAAGAGCTTGCGGCAGCAGGGCCAAACTGAGGATCGGTCTCTGTAGCGAAAATGCCTGTACCATTATTGGTGAGCGTGCCGCCTGAGACATTGATAGTTGAAGTAGTTGGGTTGTTCCAAAGCAGGAGGCCGTAAGTTTTACCGGTTACGTTGTTACCGGTTACTGTGGCACCAACTGCGGATTGGATTGATGCGATCTCAACTCCAAAGTCGGTACCTGAGTTGTTAGAACTTTCGGCGCTGATCGTATTGTTACTAATGGTAGCATTACTTGCACCTGAGTATTGAAGGTTGTGGAAGATACCACGGTGATAACTGGATATAGTATTGTTAGAAACCGTAGTAGGTGCGCCAGTTGAAGGAAGATAATAATTATCATCCTGCCAGCCTACGTTGACGCGCGAAATACAGTTAAAGGTCGCGCTGCCATAATGGTTTTCCTCGAAAGCGATACCACGGCCGCGACCGCCGCCGGGAGTAACATAAACGTTGCCAGATGGAATGTTATCTATCTTATTGTGGCTTACATCTGTGCCTGCAAGGGCAACCACAGGGGTAACGCCATCAGCCAATACACCATATCGCTCGAGGTTTTGGATAATATTATTCTGGATGGTCATAGTCACATTGTATCCACCAGGATTAGCATCAAAGGAACCGATACTGTTCACAATACCGGCACCAGTGTGAATGTCTACGCCGTTAAGGTTAACGCCACCGGTAAGTAATGGATTATGACCGTCGATGAGGAAGCCTTTAATCGTAACATCTATATGGCCTGACCCAGAGCCAAGGCGGAAGATTGTTCCTGAGGTAGAGCCTTCGGCCGAAGTCTGCGTAACGGCAGGCAATACTATTGCCTCACCTAAGCGTGGGCCGCTACACGGATCTACTGCCTTATTTGGACCTAGGACTGCGAGCGACTTATCTACCGTCACATTCCCGGCATAAGTACCGGCCTCTACATTTACTGTATCCCCGCTCGATACCGCGTCTACACCGCGCTGAATAGAAGCGCTCAGTGGAGTTACAAAATCATTATCAGCTTTTACTAATACGAAGCCAAGGGTGGCATTATCAAGCTTATGGACAATTTTGTCCTCTATTGCATAATTCTGAGCAAGTGTGGCGGTAGCTCCTGTAACTCCGCCGAATGTAGCAGTAGTTGCATCAAGTGTCTGACCATTCATGGCACTATTTGACAACCTGATATAGTCACCAGATTGGCCAGAGAAAGCAACATTGCTAAGTGTAGTGACACTTGCGTTACCGTCAACCTGCAGGCCGGTAGTCCCACCCGTTATGGTAATATTGCTGATACCATAAGAGCTTGCGGCAGCAGGGCCAAACTGAGGATCGGTCTCTGTAGCGAAAATGCCTGTACCATTATTGGTGAGCGTGCCGCCTGAGACATTGATAGTTGAAGTAGTTGGGTTGTTCCAAAGCAGGAGGCCGTAAGTTTTACCGGTTACGTTGTTACCGGTTACTGTGGCACCAACTGCGGATTGGATTGATGCGATCTCAACTCCAAAGTCGGTACCTGAGTTGTTAGAACTTTCGGCGCTGATCGTATTGTTACTAATGGTAGCATTACTTGCACCTGAGTATTGAAGGTTGTGGAAAATACCACGGTGATAGCTGGAAATGGTATTGTTTGAAACAACGGTCGCAGCCCCGGGTGAAGGGAGATAGTAATTATCATCCTGCCAGCCGACATTAACTCTTGAAATGCAGTTGTAAGTCGCGCTTCCGTAATGATTCTCTTCAAATGCAATACCACGCCCACGTCCTCCGCCGGGGTATAGGTTGCCGGATGGAATATTATCTATCTTATTATGGCTAACATCCGTACCGGCCATCGGTGCAGTGGAAGGAACGCCATCAGCCAATACACCATATCGCTCCAAGTTCTGAATAATATTGTTCTGAACAATCATCTTTACATCATAGCCACCTGGATTTGCGTCGAAGGAACCAGTACTGTTTACGATACCAGCTCCGGTGTGTACTTCTACACCATTTAGCACAATACCATTTGTAAGCGTTGGGTTATGACCATCCAGGGTGAAACCTTTAATAGTTACATCTAAATGCCCTGAGCCTGAACCGAGGCGGAATATAGTTCCGGAAGTTGAGCCCTGAACCGATGTTTGTGTTGCAGCCGGCATTATTATCGCCTCCGCTACCCGCCCGCCGGCACAAGGATCAATAGCATCATTTGGACCAAGGATGGTGAGCGATTTTGTTACCGTAATATTCTCGGCATATGTACCTGCCGATGCACTTATTGTATGTCCATTTAAAGTAAGCGGATCATCAATAGCAGACTGAATGGAGCAATAATATTCCCCGGTGTTGGTATTGGTTACCGGTGCACCGGCGAGACAACCAGCACATGTTCCCGGAGCAGGCTGAAAGCCGTATGTAGCACCGTCTGCATCAGTACCGCTGGTAAGATATGGCTGGTATACAATATTAGCAGAGGCCGGGCCGGCAATATCGGGTTGCCCCCCTGGAGGTGTTGCTGAGCCGCCATAAGCTACAGGGATCTGAGCTGCGTATCCTGGCTCCGCGCTATTAGCCGTTGTCACTACAGGAGGAGTTGCCCCAAACCAATCACATTTAAAGTTCTTAAGGTTAGTAGTTCCAGGTGCTGGTAATGAGCCGCCGGTCTGACGATCGACAACCTGGCCATACCAGTTACCTGAGATATTGTTTCTCTTGAACTTGCTGTTTAAAGCAGTTTGCACCGGGGAGTTTGAGCCTCCGCTGGCGTCCAGGAACAGTACCCCGACAGTCCAGTTATTAGTGATGAAGTTCTCCTGCACATCCATGTTATCGGTCTGGTTACGGAAGATCAGACCCGTCCGATTGTCTGTAATTGTGTTATTATGGACATTATGACCATTACTATTATTTATGTCAATCCCTGTACGGTTGCCCTGGATAAGGTTATTTCTTATTTCAGTTCCCGTGATTGCCTGGCCCTGGATTGCTATACCCGGCGTGTTTAGCCCTGGATTATTCCAGTCGGTTGTATTGTTTCCGGCACGTGTTATTTCAAAGCCATCAATAAGTACATTGGATGCGGCAATTGTAAAAGTTGCAGCTGGCCCTCCAATAGGTCCGACAACTTTAGGCTTGGACAAACCAATACCTACTAGTTTAACAGATTTGTTTACCGTGACGTCTTCATTATAGATCGCAGAATTAACCGTTATCGAATCACCATTCGTGGTCAAAACGTCATCAATGGCAGCCTGGATAGTAGTATAGTACTGATTAGTTGTTACGTTATGGACCGGAGCGGTGGTGCAGAACTCAAAGGTTCCTGCGTGATATGATGCTCCCGAATACGAAATGCTGGGTAAACCCCATGTCATACTGCCATCGTATCTCACGACATTGTTGCCAGCATAGACATAGTTTATCGCTCCTCCACCCGTATTGTAAACAGGATTAGGGTCTCCAGTGTTGGTATTTGCATTCCTCTGTAAGCCATTCCAGCCCAATGAAACAACCGTATAATCACCAGGAGCGAGCACAACGGGTGACACCGCCTGATAGACAAAACGGCCTGGTGCAGGAAGTCCATCTGCTGCTGTGATTACAACATCGAGGCCGGGCACAAAGCCAATGTTAGGCGCGTTTGTTTTATATATACCCACCCTTATACCAGTGCCGGCACCATTCCATGCTCCATTCGCTATAGCCAGTCCATCAAAAGAGAATGCACCTAGCTTTGTAACCGTGACAGAACTATTCACGGTAAAGTCAGTAGATAACAGGCCAGTCCACCCCTGGTTACCATTAGTCGCAGTTGACGTCATGGCTTCAGTACAGGTTTGAGCAAACACTGTCACCCCACCCGAGATAATCAAAATGGTGAGTAGGGTGATTCTTGCTACTGTCCGCCGAAGTAAATTGGTAGCGGTCCTGACCTGCCTGCCTAAGGGAATTTGGTCAGGCATGGATGATCTCATTGGTCTGTGGATGTGCTTCATAGATGGTGGTTTGGCTTTTAATAGTGATTGCTTTATAGTGTTGTATTATATTCTATCAGAGTAGTCGGTAGCTGGATAATTTGTATACAAGACAGTTGGCCGAGACCATCGCCGTTATTAATTCGTTAATAATAAGACATAAGGATAGTGAACAATTCTCAAATTACATATCTATGAATTGATATTTTTTTACGATCTATACATTATAAAAACATGCTCAAACTGTTATCAAAAACCAGTTACACATTTTTAGGCTGAAACAGGCAGACGTACCAGCTGTAATTGCATGCGTTGTTTTGTAAATAAAAACTATTTATTGGTTGAAATTGTATGATTTACAACATTTGTGACCTTCGCACGGCATGGGTAGCGGCCCTTTTTAACTACAAATGCTCCATACATGTAAACTTAAGTGCTGAACTATTTTGTAACCTGATGATTTACAAATTGATGGTGGATATATTACTATAAGCATGCTATTGAAACAGCGAAAAATGGTACTCAACATGCCAAAAGCCATTTTGACAAATGGTATTTTTCCTTACATTATTTCGGAAGATTTACTTCTTTTTGGCATGAAGTTTACTGTATCGCCAAATTCAATAAGATTTGCTAGGTTATCTCCTAAGAGAGCAGTGAAATTTATTATCGCCGCTTTTATTGAAATTGACAAAGGCCATCGTTTTGCGATGGCCTTTGTTTAGATCAGCAGTAGGCGCCCTACTCAATTTTAGTAAGCTTTAGTACTTTCTTGTTTTGTCCCTGTATGACCTCCGCAAAGTAGTTACCTGCAGATAATCCCTCACCTATATCGATTGGCAGACCAGAATCGCTAATGGTTCTGTTCACTAATACCCGACCACTAATGTCCATCAGCCGAACGGTTGCAGGTTCATCGCTGCCGGACATAATGGTGAGTGTAAATATGCTGGCCGATGGATTTGGTGAGACTCTTACTTCAAACTGATCTGATATTTCGACAACGGGTTCTGCTTCCCTGGGGATGAATGTAGGTGGAGTCGTACAGTCAAAAGTATTCCATGTTACGTTCTTGCCTGTACTTACTACCTGGTAGGCTATATAAGTTCCATTCATAGTAGTAGGTGCAGTGGTGCTGCTGGCAACGGTCATCGTTCCAAGGTCAGGAGCATATACATTAGCTGTTATCAGCCCGCCTTCATCCACTTTAAATTCATCCGCAGCATTGAGGTCGCCTACGTAGAAGGTTACAATCTTACCAAGATTATTCACTTTATTGCCCGTGCCGAGGCGTACTGATCTTGATACCCGCATTTCCGTATTCTGGGTATATAGCAGCCTTGCATTTGCGCTGGTGACAATAGAGTAAGCATTTACCACCGGGGCTGTAAAGGTTACCTTACTGTTCTTACCTATCGTTATTGTATGGAAAGTATTGCCATCTACAGTTACTGTAAGCCCGGTACCGATGGTGAGGTCGTAATAGTTACCTGCGTTTACCCCGGTGGGCACTGTGCCGCTGGTGGTCATGCTGTAATTAGTAAGTCCTGCAAGGCTGGCAGTGTTGTAGTGCATAGTAGGCATGGTGACTCCGCTGGCAACTGCTGTATACTTAAGAGGCACATTTGACAAAGCTGATACCGACATGTATGGTGCTTTCACGAATGCACCTGTTGATGCAACTGACCCATATCCCTGCATGAATAACTGGCCGAGACTGTTGTTGACGCCAATACTTTCCAGCACAGTGGGATCCGAAGCTTGGAATTCACGTGACTTGAAGTCGCGGC
>JADMIO010803607.1_pt1 | contig 120998 bp, 114 predicted proteins | sample 8958161 | NCBI WGS metagenome assembly JADMIO01 (sample SAMN16585339, study PRJNA669376) | soil metagenome | isolation source: Crop rotation soil | place: USA: Cullars Rotation, Alabama | collected 2011 | reverse complement strand
GCGACTTCAAGTCACGTGAATTCCAAGCTTCGGATCCCACTGTGCTGGAAAGGTGAAAACATTCAGCCTATTGAAAGAATTGGCCCATACATTCAAGGAGCTTATAAACGAGTAGAGGAACTTACCGGCATAACTTTCGGAGAAGATTTTTTATGGCATGTCAACAATCCCGATAAAAGTGATTGGGTAATGAATTCTGAAAAGCCTGCCATTGCATTATGCATATTCAAAGAAATTTATCCTGAGCGGCAAATTGAGTTTGCTTCCGATCTTCAATATGCGTTGAATTACGAAGGGCGAGACCTTGACGATGATGAAGCGTATCGCCATTTATTGGAAAAATATGATATCGAGCCTGTCTCGTTTTACGAAAACCTCAAAAGCGCTGATTATAAAGAGAAGGCTTATTACGAGTTCAGCGTTTGTAAACATTTACAAGTAAATAGCTTTCCACAGGTGTTGCTACAAACGGGCGAAAACAAATTCTATCTTTTAGCAAAAGGCTTTACGCCGTACGAAGAATTACGGCAACGTATAGATAATATTCTATCTGATATTATTAAATCGTGATTTCTTCTCTTTTTTATTAAGAAAGTGTATCTTGGTTACCCAAAAAAACGCAAACTATATGAAAAAGATCCTTTTATCTGCCTGCTCAGCAGCGCTTGTATTGATCGCCTGTAACGGCGGCGGCGAAACGGCCGAAACCAAAAAAGATTCAGCAGGTTCTACCTCTGCTACAACTGAAGTAAAAAAAGATGAAGCCTGGGTACCTGTTGACTCTGCTACTGCAATGAATGCCATGAGGGAATATGGCACTCCAGGTGAAATGCACAAAATGCTTGCTGCATCTACCGGTACCTGGAATAGCGAAACCACTGTGTGGGAATATGAAGGTGCTGCTCCCCAAAAATCTACTGGTACTGCTGTTAATTCAATGATCATGGGAGGGCGCTATCAAATGAGCAAACATACTGGTAATATGATGGGAATGCCGTTTGAAGGAGAAAGCTTAACAGCTTATGACAATGCTCTAAAAAAATTCGTTTCTACATGGGTTGATAACTGGGGCACCGGTATTATGACAATGGAAGGCAATTGGGATGCAGCTTCAAAAACATTAAAGATGAACGGTACAATGCCGGATATTACAAGGCCTGGAAAAACATGTGCTATAAGAGAAGTCTTCACTATGGTGGATGATAATACTCAAAAAATGGAAATGTATGGCCCTGATCCTAAAACAGGTAAAGAACATAAAATGATGGAATTAAATCTTACAAGAAAGAAATAATTTTCTTTTAAGAAGAATAAAAAACCGCCCCGGATTTTCAGGGCGGTTTTTATTTAATAGTTATTTATTACCACCTTTCTTTTGCTGTAAAATATGCAGCAACAGAGCTTATAAAAATTAACCCGGTGCAAAGTATTGGCGGAAAGAAAGTGAAGAGAAACATCAAAACAAAACATACGCCAAAGAAAATAACATTGATCCCCATTACGCCTTTCATAATATTCAACGGCATTTTCTTCTTCCATAAATAGATATTTATTGCGCCAGCAAATAAGCATAGCAAAGCAAAACAAGCGCTCAGCGCAAGAAACAAATTAGCAAATGTTGGGCTAAAGCCCATCCCGGCGCTCATGTGATAATTATCCATAAGCCCGATCATTTGTTTCTCGGTATCATTTTGCGGCTCTAATTTTATAAACAGGCTTATGCTATGAAAAATGCCGGTAAGGAATTGAAAGATCACTGTCATCCAAAGCCAAAAAGAAAATTTTTTAAACATAGTAACGGCTTTAAGTTTATCAAAATTTATTTGCTCTTCTTATACATTTGAAGGTTTGTTTCATAGCGTTCTATCCAATCTTTAGGAGACATTTTCGCAGCCAATTCACCTATCAATTTGTAAGGGATATGTTCAGGTTTTTTGAACCGTATGCAAGCCTTGCCCATATCCAGTTTTGTAGGAACAGCTTTTGAGTATTCTGCAGTAAACCAATCCAGCAATTTTTTATCGGCATAAATACCCATATGATGAAGCGAAATAAAATTCTTCTGTGCTGCAATACACATAAATCCCAATGGAAGGCTGGGATCGCAATGATAACCTGCAGGATATGTTTTAAGCGGCACCACATACGCTATCATACCATAACCCATTTTTTCTTCAAACCCTTTGGGAAGGCTCTTTTTGATCGTTGCTCTTAGTTTTGTTATTGCCGCTTGTTTATCTTCCGGCAATGCTGCAATGTATTGCTCTGGTGTTGCTGCTTTTACTTGCATAAATTTTAAGTATTATGGTTGAGGCACAGAGTGAAAACCAATACGGTTGCCTTCAGTATCTATTATTACCGCCATGCTTCCATATTCCGGAGAGATAAGCGTTTTAGGCACCATGATCTTGCCACCCGCAGCTTCAACTTTATCCAAAATATTTTGTACATCAGGATTTCCATTCAAATATATCAACGGACCATCAGTTGTAGAAGGCTTATGAAAACCACCGCTATCTACTACTGCACCACCTACATCTGTCATCATATCGTCCAGCGGGAACATGCGCATGCGGATATTATCTGTGTCTAATGGATTAAGTGTAATACCGAAAATAGTTTCGTAAAATTTTGTTGCCCTGTCAAGATCGGTAGCCGGTATCTCAAACCAGCTGATAGCATTTTTCATATCTATACTTTTTAGTTTTTTACAAGTTCGGAAAAATTTATTGCATTAAAAAGCCCCGCAATCTTTTACAACTGCAGGGCTTCACTCAACCAGGAAACACCTTTATATTGATCCTACTATATTATTGCTGCCTATTGCCTCTTTGTGGGCGCATAGATGGTTCGATTTCATCTTTCCATTTTTTATATTGGTCATCAGAAAAGATCAATTTCAACTGTGCATCTCTTTCGTCAGCCAATTTTTGGCGGCCTGTCCTAAACGCATCCCTGTCCATTTGGCCACCGCCAGCCATCATATCTTCCATCATTTTTTGCTGTGCTTTATAAAAAGTGGTAAAAACCGTGTCCGCTTTATCTGAGTTTGTTTTATCCAACTTAAATTCTGCGATCTTATCCATTGTTTCCTTTACTCTTTCTTCTACAGTTTTACGTTGAAAACCTTGTGCACTTACAGTAGCTATGCCTAAAAGTGCTGCTGCTACCATTAATAAAATTTGTTTTTTCATTACTTATTAAAATTTAGAGTTTACAAAATTGTTGTTATGATCATTATTCCTGTTTCTTTTTTCGTTCACCCATTTTGTTCCATATCTTATATATCATGGAATCAAATTTAGGTTGCTGTTCGGGTGTGCAAATTTTTCGTATGGCTGCAAAATGTTGTAACATATTTGTTTCTATATCTTTCTGCGATCCCGATAATTTAGTTGCTGCGTCATTTATGGCAGAGTCAGAAAATGCCTGGCTACCTACGGTTTGATATACTTTTTGTTTGTTGCTTCGTATATCATCGAAACGTAGTTTCATTTTTTCTTTATGTTGCTTGTTAAGCGTATCATATTGTTGCATCTGTTGCTTATCAAAGCCAACTTCCTTTTGCAAAAATTCCACCATCATCGCCTCTCTATCTGCTCGGCCGCTTCTTTTTTCTTCCGGTTTATTGAAAAGTATAAAAGCAATAAGTGCAATGTTGGTAAGCAACAAGATCACCATTATTATTACCAACAATTTATTTTTTGAAGTACTCATTGTTGTTCTGTGTTTTCGAAATTATATAATGTAGCAGTGGTTGTAGAGAATTCATCCGTATTATTATATGCCTGATCTGCAACTACTGTTTTACTCGTGTTGTTAAATATTACTACGGCATTGATACCAATAATTAAACAAAGCCCTGCCACCGCTACTGTTGGGCGTGCAATAAACCTTACCATTTTTTCCCAGGCGCTGTTTTCTTCTTTATTCATCCTCGCTGTTAACCTTGTAAAAAGGAATGGCTTAGGCGTAGCTCTGTTGGCGCCATCAAAACTGTTGAGTGCACCGTCTATATTTTTATCTATGTTGTTATTATCGTTCATAACTTATAGTTTTAATCACTTTTTTTCTGATAATAATCTTTCAGTATTTTTCTTAAATTATTTTTTGCCCTTCCCATCAACGACTCTACTGCACTAAGCGTTGTTTCCATTACAGCGGCTATTTCCAGGTAGCTTAACCCTTCTAATTTATGAAGCGTAAAAGCTGTTCGTTGATTGTCGGGAATCTGTTTTAATGCGTTGAATAACTCTCCTGCTTTTTCTTTGTTTTCCAATACAATCCCGGGATGTTGAAAATCCGGTGGCTGTATCATTTCTTCTTTAGCATTTCCAAATAAACTTTCTAAAAAGGCGAAACGTTTTTTTCTTTTTTTTCTTTTTTCATGATCCAACGCTTTTGTTATTGCTATCCTGTAAAGCCAGGTAGATAATTTTGATTCGCCTTTAAAAGAACTTATTGATTGATATACCTGTATAAAAACTTCCTGTGTTACATCATCCGCATCTTCTTCATTCTGAACAATACCAACTGCCGTATTATAAACCATAGCTTCATACTCATCAACCAGTTTCCTGAATGCTGACTCATCTCCTCGCTGTAGTTGTTCAACTAATTCCGGTTGGCCTTGGTTCAAAATGGTTCATTTTATTTCCGCTCTAAAAATACTTATCCCGTTTTATACTTTCAACAATTTGTTGGCTGCTACGGTTCAGTATTTTATTTTAAAATTGCGGCCCGCCGTTTCCTCTCATCATACCCGGGCCGCCTTGCCCACCTTGAAAATTCCTGTTATTACCTGTTGACGGCTTTGCTGTTCCAAAATTTTTCAACTTGTAAGTAAACGTCAACATGAAATATTGTTGCAACACATTGGTTTGAGAATCTTCAATACCAAGGCTGGTGATTGTTCTTGTAATACTTTGATTTTGTTTCAATAGGTCAAATACTGATAGTTTTATTTCGCCTGCCTGCCCTTTTAATATCTTTTTACCTAATGCTGCATTCCATAACCAATAGCTTTGGTTTAAGCCGCTTGATAAACCACTATACACAGTTCCTGTAATATCATTTTGCAAGAACCATCCTTTCTTATTTAAAAGATTAACAGTAGCTCCTACATTTTGATTAACATAACTTGAAGTAGTTGCGTTTTTAGTATTGGTGTTAGAATTAGTGAAACTTGCATTATACGATAAATTAAAATCCACAAACTCACTTACGTTACTTGCTAGCACAATGCCTCCATTATAATTAAAACTGTTTGTTACAGTATTAACATAGTTTGTCAAACCAGGCAACCTTGAATAACTAAACCCAGCATTTACATTCAACGTTGTCTTGATGAACTTCAAAGGTGTACTATACGTAAAGAAAGTACGCAAGCTTTTATAGCCATCTAAATTCACCGGTTTAACGAATTGTGCACCTCCAGGTATTTTTACATTCCCTACGAGTGAATCCAATCCTTCAATTTGATATGTTGCATTAGTGATATAGTCACTGGCTGTTTGCAATAATAAGTTTGCAAAGAAACTTGTACTTGTTTTTGAATTAGTATAAGAATACCTACCTGTTAAAAAATGTGTATACGATTGTTTTAAAGAAGGGTTACCACTACTTGCATATAATGGGTTTGTTGTATTTACCACATCCTGCAACTGGCTTACAGAAGGGAAATTGGTAGATGCCCTATAAAACACACGTATATTACTTGTAGTAGATAATTTTTTTCGCCACATTACATTTGGTAAAAAATTACTGAAGGTTTGATCAACTGATGTAGCAGTTGGAAACACTCGATCGCTCTCTAATCTTGTATGTTGAAAATTTACACCAAAAGAAAGTTGCTCATCTCTATTCTTTGAAAAACGATAATTGATGCCTGCGTTATTTGTTGTAACTGTATTATCAAATCTGTTTGATAACAATGTATCAAATATGGTGTATTTCTGGCCGTCATATTTAAAGGTTTGTTGATCAGCTTTATTTTTTTGTACAGACGGCGTGTAATCAATTTGCAATTGTGCCCTTTTACCAATTGGCTCTGTATAAGCAATATTGCCGCCGATAGTATGGCCATTTGTACTGTTATCTGTAAAATTGTTTTGAGCGGAGTCAGTAACTATACCGCTTTTGTAAAATTTATACGATGCATCAGTAGTTGTTTCGCCATCATTTTTTGTCCAGGTGGTATTAAAACCAAAGGAAATAGTACGGCCTCTTTTTGCAAAAGCATGGCGGAACATAATGTTATTCCTGATGTTATATCCGTTTCTATCAGATGTATTATTGCTTAATGATGTATTGGCTGAATCGTTAATGCCATAAAAACTTTCTACTGAAGAATGAGATACCGATTTGTTATTTTGAAAGCTGATACTTGGAATAATGAAAAGTGTATTTGCGGAATCTATTTTATATTCTGCTCTAAGGTTGATACGGTGATTATTATTATCTGTAGAAGAATTACTCTTTTGAACACTAAATAAATTCTTATCATCCCTGAATGTTTCAGTATTAGTTATATTCTCGTTTGTATTATTGCTATTGTTGAAAAAATAACTTCCTGTAAGAGTTAATTTTTTATTGTAGATATTACTAAAGTTCACACCTACAGCATTTGTTTTGCTGATACCGCTTGCCTGGCCAACATTAAAATCTGACCCGCCGCCAAAATTTCCTCCACCGCCACCACGGCCACCTCTTCCACCACCGCCACCGCTACTGGTAACGCCCAACAGATCTTGTGATGCAAAATTTTGCAAATTGATATTATTGAAATTACCTACAAAAGATAAGCGCCTGTCATTTTTGAAAAAGCTAACATTTCCTCCTGCAGTATAGCGGCTATCAGTGCCTGCACCTGCATATATCCTACCAAACTGCCCGTTCTTTATCCCCGATTTCGTTACAATATTTACTGTTTTAATAGAATTTCCGTCATCAAAGCCGGTTAATTGAGCCTGGTCGCTCAACCTGTCAAATACCTGTATTTTATCAATCACATCAGCCGGAAGGTTCTTTAAAGCTGCTGTTGCATCATCGCCAAAAAAGTCCCGGCCATCAACCGTAACTTTTTTTACCTGCTCACCCATTGCAGTAACTGTACCGTCCCTGCCAACAACAAGCCCTGGCAATTTTTTCAACATATCTTCTGCTGTTGCATCGGGGTTTACCTTAAACTGGCTGGCACTAAACTCGGTAGTGTCGCTTTTTTGCCTTACTGGTGGGGCTTTTGCTGTAACGATCACATCTCCAAGCGTAGTTACCTGGTTTGCAACAGAAATTACAATAGGTTCTTTATTACTTGCCTGCAAACCAATCTTTTGTGAAATATTTTCATAATTGGTGCTACTGGTTGTCATTACATAGTTGCCAGCTGCCAAATTTGAAAACTGGAAGTTTCCGGTAGCATCTGTAACTACATTTTTGCTGAATGTGCTGTCTTTTGGGTTGGTTAAACGAATTGCAACGCCTTGAACTGGAGTTTTTGTCGTTTTATCTTCTAATTTTCCTTTTAGTACAATATCCTGGCTGTAAGCAAAGCCTGCCGTTAAGCATAAGATCAATAGTACAAGTAGCCTTTTATCCATATTTTTTAGTTGTAATAGTTTAGAAGACGGTTTTTTAGAAAACCGTCGATATTACACTTTATATTTTTTAAATATCATGCCAAAAAAATGTTAAAGGAGAATAATCACTTGTTTTACAGATAACTAATAAAAACCTCTGATACAGTTTTCTGTTTTTTGTTTTTTTACAAGTAACTTGCACCACTAAAATTTTGATTTATATGGAGTATAATAAGTTAGTATCTGTAACCGGAATGGGAGGTTTGTTTGAGTTATTATCGTCAAAAGCAGACGGTGGTGTTGTACGCTCATTAGAAGACAAGACAACAAAATTTGTAAGCACTCGTATCCATAACTTTTCTCATTTGGAAAGTATTGAAATATACACAACCAAGGATAATGTGAACCTGGTAGATATATTTAATGCAATGAAAGAAAGCAAAGAGAAAATGCCGGATAGCAATGCTGACCCAAAAGCTATAAAAGCATATTTTCAAAAAGTATATCCTGATATGGATTTTGAAAGGGTATATGGCAGCGATATGAAGAAAATGGTAAAGTGGTTCGGCATTTTGCAAGCAAATAATGTTGAAATAAAATTATCGGAAGTTGATGCTGAAGAAACTGAAGGCGCTGAAAAAGCTGATAAACCTGTAGCTGAAAAGAAAACAGCCAGCAGCAACAAACCTGCAACTCAAAAAGCAGCGGCAGTAAAAAATGCACCTGCTAAAAAAATAAATACGCCACGTAAAATGGCATAGTTTAGTTGATTAGTTATTGGTTGATTAGTTAAAAGGTATTACTAATCAACCAATCAACTTTTCAACCTTTCAACTCTCTCCTTTCACCTTTCACTTCTCACCCCATGTACTCTGCAGATATAAAAAAACTTCCCCGCCATTTTGTTCCTCAGGATTTTACAGTTGTCGATTGGAATAGCCTTGAGCCTTTCTTTAAGGATCTATTGGATAGAGAAATAAATACTGCGGAAGAACTGGAGCAGTGGATGAAAGATAATAGTGAACTGGAAGCGGTGATCAATGAAGATGCTTGCTGGCGCCAGATAAAAATGACCTGTGATACGGAGAATAAAACATTGGAAGAAGCATTTAATTTCTTCTTCATGTCCATTCAACCGCAGATACAGCCTTATGCAGATGCACTCAATAAAAAGTTGGTCAACCACCCGCTTGCTGCCGATCTTAATAAAGAAAAATATTTTACTTACCTGCGTAGCATAAGAAAAAGCATAGAATTATTTAGGGAAGAGAATATTCCTTTACAAGCGGAGCTTGCTGTAAGACAGCAACAGTTTGGTGTTATCAATGGTAAAATGACGGTAACTGTAGAAGGCAAAGAATATACATTACAACAAGCCGCAAAATTTTTAGAAAGCCACGATAGGAATTTAAGAGAAGAAGTTTATCGCAAGATCAATGAAAGAAGGTTGCAGGATAAAGAAGAGCTGAATAAGTTGTATGATGAATTGGTAGAGAAACGTAACCAGGAAGCATTGAATGCTGGCTTTACAAATTATCGTGATTATCGTTTTAAAGAATTAGGCCGCTTTGATTATACTGCCAAAGATTGCTATGCATTTCATGATGCAGTGAAGCAACATGTGTTGCCGTTGGTTAACATAATTTACCAAAAGAAAAAAGAAAAGTTGGGACTTGATACATTGCGCCCTTGGGATATTGATGCTGAGCCGGAAGGTATTACAGCGTTGCATCCGTTTAAGACAAGCGATGAGTTGATCAATAAATCGATTGAGTGCTTTACCAAGCTTCGCCCTTTCTTTGGTGATTGCCTGAAAAAGATGCAGGAGCTAAAACACCTTGACCTGGAAAGCAGGATGGGCAAGGCTCCTGGGGGATATAATTGCCCATTAGCAGAAAGCGGCGCCCCATTTATTTTTATGAATGCTGCCGGACAAATGCATGATGTAACTACTATGGTTCATGAAGGCGGGCATGCGGTGCATTCTTTTTTAGCACATCATTTAGAGTTAAATGGCTTTAAAGAATACCCAATGGAAATTGCCGAAGTGGCAAGTATGGCAATGGAATTATTTAGCATGGATCATTGGGAAACTTTCTTTGACAATGCTGATGACTTGCAAAGAGCAAAAGAACATCAGTTAGAAAGAGTGATAACAATTTTCCCATGGATAGCTACTATTGATAAATTCCAACATTGGGTTTACGAACATCCGAAACATACACATGAAGAAAGAACTGCTGCCTGGATTTCTATATTAAATGAATTTAAAGACAGCGTTATTGATTATAGCGGATTGGAAGAATACCGCAGCAACTCCTGGTTACGCCAATTACATTTATTTGAAGTTCCATTTTATTATATCGAATATGGTATTGCTCAATTGGGTGCTATCGGTATGTGGATGCAATACAAACAAAACAAACAACAAGCACTTGATAATTATTGCAATGCATTAAGCCTTGGTGCTACTAAAACGTTGCCTGATTTATATAAAACCGCAGGCCTCCAATTTGATTTTAGCCCGGAAAAAATTAAAGTGTTGATGGAATTTGTGAAAGGGGAGATGGAAGCAAGTAGTTAATTCAGGTTTTTATTAAATCCATTAATTCTTTTGTTCCATATTTTTTCGCAATAAATAAAGATTCGTTGGTCAAATATTTTAGATCAGCGCCATTATCGATAAGCCATTTTGTTATAGAGATATCTTTAGTATTTGTTGCAGTGGTTATGCTTGTGTTTATAAGCATCCCATTATTCACATTAATATCTACACCTTTTTGAATTGCGTATTTTAACCCTTCAATCTCATTGTTATGAACAGCATAATAAACTCCTTGGTAATCGTAATTTGAAAATTGAGCACCCAGCGTCAACAAGAAGTCAGCAGTTTTAATTTGGGAATAAGCTATCGCATTTTCTAAGGCAACATCAATATCTAATTGAGTATATGATTGCTCCAATAATTGTTTTAGTTGGTCAAGTTTTCCTTCCCCGGCAAGAAGTTCAATATCAACCTCTCTATTCATTTCCATAAAATATTTGCTAATCACTAATTACTTGCAATCGCCGCATACACCATTCACAACCATTTCGCTGTGCTTTGGTTTGAACCCTTTTGGAAGTTTCACTTCAGGAACAATTACTTTTTCCAAGCAAATAGTTTTGCTGCATTCTTCGCAAATAAAATGCACATGGTTATCATGATGATGGCCAGCTTCACATTCATCTTTACACAAAGCGTATAGAATAGAATTGTCTGTAGTAGGTATATGGTGGATGATGCCTTTATCAACGAAGGTTTGCAACGTCCTGTAAACAGTCACCCTGTCAAAAGCCGCATCGGTTTCTTTTTCAATATCGGCATGCGCCAAAGCGCCTTCGCTTTTTAAAAACAGTTCCAGTATTTTTTTACGGCCGTCCGTTACGCTCAACTGGTTCTTCTTCAATATGTCTAAAACCGTATTCATTATTGCAAAGTTACATTAAGTTTTTAACCCGGGTTATTGCTAAAGCCATTCATAAAACGCTTGGTTGTTACTTTTTCTTTTAAAAGCCCTTTTATATCTGTTATCAATTTTTGCACTTCATCTTCTTTCAATCCGTCATAAATTCCTCTAAGCCTGCGCTGCTTATCAACCAACGCAAAGAACTGTGTATGAATGAATTGGTCTTTCATAGCTGTTGTATCAGGCTTGTTGTTATCTATCATATAGCTTTGACGAGCCATTTTGTACAACGATGTTTTATCGCCTGTTACAAAGTACCAGTTCGGGTTTGCCTTCTTTTCTTTATTCAAAGTGTCGTACACAATTTTATATGAGCCGTCCTCACCCTTCACCAATTTTCCGTTGATCATCTTTTGTTCATATGCTTTTAGCAACGGCACCGAATCCGTTTCGGGCATACAAGTATGTGAAACGATCATAAACTCTGGTTCTTCCTTATAAACATCAAAAACCCTTCGCATGTTCGCATTCATCTTTGGGCAAATGCCCTGGCAAGTTGTAAAAAAATATTCTGCTACATAAACTTTACCGTCAACTTCATTGTTGGTAATTGCCTTGCCGTCTTGATTGGTGAAAGAAAAATCTTCTATGTTATTGATAACCGCCAGGTTAGATTGGCTTAAGTCTTTATCCCTGAACACAAAGAACCAAAATGCGAATACCAGCACCGCAAAAAACACCGCATACCACAATAATTTTTTCTTCATTTTAACAATTTCTGCAAATTTACGGCCGCAAAATTTAGCTGCTTATTAAAACTTAAACTTTGCAACATTATTGCAAATTTACGTATCTTTGCTGCGATAATGAAGTTAAAAATAAACTGGGACGCTTTAGGGATTGCTACTTCCACAGCTTGCGCAATACATTGTGCTTTGCTGCCTTTGATAGTAACCAGCCTTCCTGTTTTTGGGGTTAACATTGTACACAACCTTCTTTTTGAATGGACTATGATCGCCATTGCACTTTGTGTGGGTGCTTACTCTTTATATCATGGCCATATAAAACATCATCGCTCTTTTACTCCTATCATTATTTTCATGGCAGGCTTTGTTTTTTTAGTTTTAAAACAATTCTTTGCACCGCTTGAATACTGGTTTTTAGCCATTGCGGTTATTCTCATCATTACTGCACATTATTTCAATTACCGTTTTTGCCAGCAAAGCAAATGTTCTTCTCCGCATCATAAGCATTAATCGCCTTCTTTCTAATACGTATTGCTTTAGTTATATTTATACTTCAAACTTATGCTTATGAAGAAGATAGTTTTATTTTCTATACTCCTTTTATTATTGGTTGATGTTAGTGCACAATCAAAAGATGAAATTGCTGTACGCACTGTATTGAACACTCAGCTAAATGCCTGGAACAATGGAAACATTGAAGAGTACATGACAGGTTATTGGCAAAGCGATTCCTTAATGTTCATTGGCAAAAGCGGCGTTACTTATGGGTGGAATAAAACATTGGAGAATTATAAAAAAGGATATCCTGATACTGCAAGAATGGGAAAGTTGACTTTTGACCTGCTGGAAGTAAAACGTTTATCAGCTATTTATTTTTTTGTTGTGGGTAAATGGTTTCTCAAACGCAGCGTTGGCGATATTGGCGGGCATTTCACTTTATTGCTTCGCAAAGTAAAAAACAAATGGGTGGTGGTAGCTGACCACACCAGTTAAAAATTATTACATGGAATTTGAAATAATAAATACAGAACGATTAAAGCTCAGAAAGTTAACACCCGAAGTTTATAAATACATTTTTGAAAATTATTCTACGGAGCAAATAATACAATTCTTAGGAATAAAGCCAGAAGAATTTGCTGCTGAAAAAGAGAAGTTTGAAAAAGGAATGATAACATTTAATAAGTCATACTTATATTTTCAAATAATAGATAAGGCGTTAGATACAATTATCGGCTGGTGTGGTTTTCATACCTGGTACACAACACATAACAGGGCAGAAATAGGTTACGGTTTGTTCAACGATGATTACAAAGGCAAGGGAATAATGATGGAAGCGATCAAGCCGATTATCAATCATGGTTTTGCTGAAATGAATTTACACCGGATAGAAGCTTTTATCGGGCCTAAAAATGTACCTTCTCTAAAATTAATAAACAAACTGAACTTTACACAGGAAGGGCATTTAAGAGAGCATTTTTGTAAGGATAATGTGATGGAAGATTCTTTAGTATTTTCTTTACTTAAAAAAGAATACCATGGCTTACAATGAAAAGTTAGCTGAAAGAGTTAGAGAAATAATTGCAGCTGTTTATAAGAAGGTGGAAGAGAAACCTATGTTTGGCGGTTTATGTTTTATGGTAAATGATAAAATGTGTGTCGGTGTTAAAATAGATTCGCTCATGCTTCGTATAGCTCCTGAACTGACAGATGAAGTATTAGAAAAAGATGGGTGCCGCCCAATGATCATGAGGGGAAAGCTGATGCAAGGTTTTATTTATGTTGATGAAGATGTATTAACCACTAAAAAGAAATTGGAGTATTGGGTTGGGCTTGCTTTAGTATATAATAAAACAGCAAAATCTTCTAAAAAGAAGAAGTAATAATGGAAAAATATCCCAAGATATATTTATACCGGCGGGTGGTGCAGGCAAAATTATTTATCGATAATAATTTAGAGAATGACATTAACCTTGATGCGATCTCAGACGAAGCCTATTTTTCTAAATTTCATTTTATCCGCCTTTTTAAATCTATCTATAATAAAACGCCTCATCAATATTTAACTTATGTAAGAATAGAAAAAGCAAAACTATTGTTGCAAAATGATACAAGTGTAACAGAAGTGTGCTTTGCTGTTGGCTTTGATAGCGCCAGTTCTTTCACCGGGCTTTTTAAAAAATATACCAATCTCACTCCTTCGGTATATCAGCAGCAGTTTCAAAAAAGGAAGGAACAAATTAAAGCAGCTCCTTTACAATTCATCCCCAATTGTTTTGCCGAACAAAATGGCTGGGTGAAAGAATAGCAATTTTCAAGAAGTGTATTAAAGTTTCATTGTAGAGTTTTGCTTTATAAAACTTTTACAATGATAACAAGAATGAACCACGTCAGCATCTTTGTACTTAACCAGGATAGCGCTTACGATTTTTATGTTAACAAACTCGGCTTTAAAGTACATACTGATGCGCCTATGGGGCCAGGCATGCGCTGGCTGACAGTTTGCCCACCTGAACAACCAGACCTGGAAATATCTTTAATGCCTATTGAAGAAGGAATGATGTTTAAAGGCGAAGCTGCTGAACAAATGAAAGAGTTGGTGCGCAAGGGAACTTTTGGTTTTGGTGTATTTCAATGCAACGACCTGTTGGCCACTTACGAAGAGCTAAAACAAAAAGGTGTTGAATTTAAAAAGGCTCCAACAAAAGAATTCTATGCTTTTGAAGCGTTGTTCATTGATGACTCCGGCAATTGGTTTTCTTTAGGTGAAAAAGAGAAATAATTTTTATGGGTAAGTAGCAAACTTTTTGAATAAATATTTGCTGCAGAAAAAATAAGACGCTGCAAGGCCAACTCCCGATGCAGCAATATCGCTGTAGTCAAACGTCCTGCCGAATATTGGTATCAATTGCAGCAATTCATTTATCACTAAAAGTATAAAACAGGCTGCACAAAAGAATTTGAATTGTTTATCTACATGGAGATCGATGAAACGTGAAATGAGCCAGTAGCAACCAAAAGGCAATAAAAAGGAACCGAGTAAATTAGGCGCTATGCCTAATAAAAATTTAGCTGGTTGTTGAAAATGAAAATAAGGGCGGATACCCCATTTTATTGTCCATATTATAAGGGTACCAATAATAACGGTGTACTTACAAAAGTTTTTTAGCGGCATTGCTGGTTAAGGTTTACCAGCTAAAAGTAAAAAAGCATTGTAAAATTTTACTACGTGGTAGTGGGTATTTTAGAACAACTATATATCAGAGGGGATTAATGAAGGGGCGAAATATAAAGCCTTATAAAAAAGCACAAAAAATAAAAAATTATTGCCAGATCTGTTTTGAGATTGCTTGCGTAGGGTAAGCTCCTCCTGGATAAGGTTTATGGAATTTTTACACTGCTCAAATTCTTCTTTTGTCCCTTTCAGCATTAGCATTTTATAATCATTGGTATATTGGGAGAGCCTGTCCAATAGTTCCTGTGTATCTATATTTTTTAAATTTTCCATGGCAATTCGTTATGCGAAATAACCACAAAAATTATGCACTTGAAGGCAGAAGCATAAATTCTAATTGAATTCTAATCTGGGAGAATAATATTACTTTACAATTTCCATTTTCTACGCAGGTGAATAACCAATGCAATACCGCTTGCTAAAAAGAAAAGATAGAAAAGATAATTTTGCCAGCCGGGAGATTTTTCAAAAAAACCAAACTTCTTGTATATACCTAAGAATACGTTTACCAGCATCCACAACATTACTATTGAAATGGTTTGTACAATTTTTACAAGAAATTCCCGTGTGTCATCCTCCATTCCCATGATGAATATTTTTACAAACCTTAAGTTAGTTATTTAATCAGCAATTTTCTAAAATCTGTACTGTCTCCATTAAAAGCATTGAAGTCCACAAAACTATCTATGCCATTTACATGGCCACTTACATTATGTTGCCAAAAAAGCCAATCACGTTTTATACGTGGCTTGTCTTGCACCAGGTAATGCGCCACCCACAATGGATAATCATCAAACTTTTTCGATAAAAAATTCTCATAAAAATTTACACCCGTGTAAATGATGGGTTTTACTTTGTAATGTTTCTCTACCATAGTTAACCAGTCCTGCACCCGCTGTTGCAGGTCGGTAACATTAGTTCCATAAGTTTCTTCCACATCAAGCACGGGAGGAAGGTCTCCTTTTTGTAAGGTTACAGTTTCAATAAAATTTTCTGCCTGTGCTTTGCCGCTTTTGCTGGCAATAAAAAAATGATAAGCACCCCTTGGTACGCCGGCTTTTTTTGCATTCTTCCAATTGTATCTAAATTCTTCATCCACTTCTAAACCTTCTGTTGCTTTAATAAATGCAAAACCGATCTTTATTTTTTTAACCTGCATCGATTTTACCAGGTCCCAATTCACTTCGTTTTGGTGGCGGCTGATATCAATGCCATGCATGGAATAATTCACCGGCATATCAATACCAAATTCAGCATAGCGTACAAAAGTGGTTCGCCGTTTATTGGTAATATAATAAACCGCTGCTGCCATGCCTGCAAGCAGAATTACTGATAAGAAAAGCAGTTGTAATGAACGGCGTTTTTTTCGTGCCAAGTGATGGAGTAATTAAACAGCAGCAAATTAATATTTATTACAATGATACTTCTGATAAATTTTTGGTAAAACAAAAGCTCTTCTATGCTTATTTTCAAGGTGTTACGATATATAACAGCATATCGTAAAATCTTAAAGTTTTGTGAACGGGCAACATTCGGCTTCCACCTGCGTTAATCCTTTTACGCATTTTCAAATTACTATTTAAGAAGTATAAAGCATGAGTAAATTTCAGGGTAAGTACAATGGTACTGTTAAGCCCTTCTTACTGGCAATAATTGCTGTCTTGTTTTTTTCTGTTGCAAATGCAACAGGCAACTATAATACACCGGACACCGGTAAAAAAGTATTGTTGGCATCTTTAGATAAAAAGAAAGACAAAGCTTTTGTTACACTTGAGCCTAATGTGGTTTATCCGGAAATACTTAGTGGAAATGAAAAAGAATCTGCAAGCTACATTGAAAAATTTGCAGAGAACAGAAGAGATTATCTTATACGAACTTATAACAGAGGCCAAAAATATTTTCCCAAAGCTGTTGCTATTTTAAAGAAATACGATGTGCCTGAAGAATTAAAAGTATTGATGGCATTGGAAAGTGCTTTTAATGGCAATGCCGTTTCTAAAGCAGGCGCTGTTGGTTATTGGCAATTCATGGATGAAGTGGCGAAAGAATATGGTTTAAAAATGGTAACTAAAACCATTAAAGTCGGTAAAACAAAGGCTTCCAAAAAAGGGAAAACGGTTAAAGCAAAAACTAAAACGATAATTGTAAAAGACGACAGAAAAAATTTTCATCAATCTACTACTGCAGCGGCACGCTATTTAAAAGACCGTTACCGCAACCTTGATGGCGATTGGTTATTGATCGTTGCAAGCTATAATTGCGGTGTTGGCAATGTTTGGAACGCTATGGAAAAATGTGGCAAAACAGATCCAACGTTTTGGGATGTAAAAGATTATCTTCCTGCGGAAACAAGAGCTTATGTAATGAACTTCATTGCACTAAATGTTGTGTTCAAAAATTACGAAGGCTTCCTTAATAATACGCTTCGCTTTCAACCTATAAAAGTAAAAGCAAGCGAATACCAGCAAAAGAATGAAAGCGACATTCTTGAAACCGACGACACTCATTCTTTCCAGGAAGATTAATTAACCTTTTGCAAGTCCTTCTTTAAAATATAGCCGCTTGAATAGCGGCTTTTGCTATCTCCAAAGGAGATGAATACGAAGTTTTTTAATTCCCTAATAGCATCGGCCTTATCGCCTTTCACTAAATATCCTTTTCTTGGTTTGCTGCCAATTTTTGGGTTATCGTAAAAGAAACTTTTATCAGCAATTACCTTCCAATGGCTTGTTGCACCTTCAGTTTGATCGGTATATTTTGCAATAGGCACTTCTCCTAATTCAGTTTCTTCAATGATACATTCTTTCATGGTTGTTTCCGGGTCGCCCGATTGAAAGCTTTCTTGTTTTTCTCTTACTAAATACCAATCCTTCTTGGCTGGTTTATAATCAAACCTGTATTGATAGCCCCAGCGCCAGGTGCTGCCTCCATAAAAAGAAATAGTAAAACCGTTATTCTTTATTTCCGTATTATCATAAGGGTCGCCAAATACACCGCCACATTGGCGGCACATCACCAGGTTATCATTTCTCTTTTCCGCTTTCAATTTTCCATTTGCCTGGCGTATCAATATTAAAAGCGGCCGGTCATGGTCTTCATCTGTTATCGTATCTTCTTGCAGTGATCTTAATATCAATATAGCATCCAGCTTTTTATCTCCATTAAGGTCACCGATTATATAATCCAGCATTTCATGGTTAGGCAATACAAAAGGCTTTGCTTCGGCAGGCAATATTTTATCTTGCGCTTTTATTTTTGCCGCACAAAAAATAAAAACCACCAATAGTAATTTATTCATCTTCTATTTTTATACTCTAATGTAATTAAAAGAAACAGCAACCGCAATAGTTAACTTAATCTCAAGATTTCTTTTCTTTATCTTCATAAAAATATTATAATGAAAAGATGGGTTAAAGTTTTGGCAATAAGCTTAGGCTCTATCATTGTGCTTTGGATTGCTTTACGTATCACCGGCGCTTTGCAGTTTTATAAAATCCCAACTCCCTCTAGTGAACCAAATGTTCATGTTGGGCAATCTGTATGGACTACCAATTTAAAAAAACCAAAGAGAGGCGACCTTGTAGCTTATCTATGTTATCGAACCGATTCTATAAATCAGTTTTATGGAGTGTATCAGGAAGCAGAAATAAGACATGATAGATATTTACATCGTTTATGTGCTGTTGAGAATGATGTTATAGAAATGAAAGATGGTGTTTTCTTTGTAAATGGTGCTAATGCAGATGCAGGAATTAATTTATTTCATTTTTATAAAGTTGCGGCTAAATATGAAGATAAGCTCCCTAAAGAAGAAGACAATTCAGAGAGCCCTTATGCATACCGGCCTCCATATTCAGAAGACACTATAGTTATAAACCTCACAACAGAAGATATCAAAACGCTTTCTCGCCAATTTCCAATAGAAAAATACTTTAATGATAGAGTAGATACTTCTCAATTTGCCGTTTTTGCGTGGTGCAATAAAAGTTCAGAATGGTCGGCAGATAATTTTGGCCCTTTAACAGTCCCCAAAGGTTATTGTTTTGTATTGGGCGATAACAGAGATAATGCACTTGACTCCCGTTATTCAGGCTTTATAAAATTATCTGATATAAAAGGAGTAAGGTTGTAAGCTGTACCTTTGCAGCAATGCCCAATTTTAATTATAACGACTCGATGAACCTCTTAAGCAAGCTTAGCTTTAAACGGCTATGGAATGGCGTTAAGGTGTTTAGCAGTTTTCAAATAAGCCGGCTTACAAAAAAGCCTGTGCAATGGGGCTACCCGGTGTCTATTTCTTTTGAACCCACAACCTCCTGCAATCTTCGTTGCCCCGAATGCCCAAGCGGCCTTCGCCAGTTCACCCGGCCAACTGGTATGCTGCAAAAAGATTTTTTTCGTGATACTATTGATGAGATACATAAAGAGCTTTTGTATTTGATATTTTATTTCCAGGGCGAGCCTTATTTGAACCCTGATTTTTTGGAAATGGTAAAATATGCTTCTTCTAAAAAAATATATACTGCAACAAGTACCAACGCTCATTATTTAACAGATGAAAATGCAAGGCGTACTGTAGAAAGTGGTTTAGACCGCCTTATCATTTCTATTGATGGCACTACACAGGATGTATATAAACAATATCGTGTTGGCGGCAATCTCGAAAAAGTATTACAAGGCGCAAGAAATATTGTGAAGTGGAAAAAAGAATTGAATAGCAAAACTCCGTTTGTCTTTTTTCAATTTCTTGTTGTAAAACCAAATGAACATCAAATAGAAGACATAAAAAAACTGGCAAAAGAAGTTGGTGTTGATGAAGTGCGTTTTAAAACAGCGCAGGTGTATGATTATGAAACTGATCCTAACAATCTAATTCCAACCATTGATAAATTTAGCCGCTACAAAAAAAATAAAGACGGCACCTATTCTGCAAAAAACAAACTCGCCAATCATTGCTGGAAGCTGCAACATGCCAACGTCATCACCTGGGATGGATTGGTGGTTCCTTGTTGCTTTGATAAAGATGCCACACATCGCCTTGGTAATTTAAAAACACAAACCTTCAAAGAGATCTGGAATAATGATAATTACAAACAATTCCGCAGCGAACTAAAGAAAAGCCGCAGGAATATTGATATCTGCGCCAATTGCAGCGAAGGTGTTTCTGTTTGGAAAGACTAAAAGGATTTGTGATTTCCGATTTTAGATTTATGATTTCCTTTTTGATTTTTTTGTACCAACTATAATTCTTTAATCAACATCGTTGCGTCGCACTCTTGTACGTCATCACTTTATTCAGCTTTCATCGAAGCGTATTGAGTTATACTTTAACAATTATTCATTATCAATTATCCATTATTCATTACTCTTTATTCATTATTTGCGCTATTTTTACTGTATGCCGTCAACCTTTAATAATCGCCTACGCCAGGTAATTTTATTGCTGATAATTGTCTTGTTGGCTGTATTGCTATTAAAGCAATTGGCTATTTTCCTGCCCGGTTTTTTAGGCGCTATTACGTTGTACATTTTAATGAGGGAAACCTATTTCGGGCTCACTATGAAAAAAAAGTGGAACAAAACGGGTACTGCTTTATTGTTCATTTTTGGCAGCCTCGTTGTTATTGCCCTGCCTATCTACTTTTCTATTCAATTGGTAAGCGCAAAAGTAAAAGAGGTTTTAAGCAATCCTGTGGAGCTAATGATGGATGCTAAAATTGTAGGAGAAAAAATCTATCATTATACCAACATACAATTATTTACCGATGAAAATATTGCAACCTTTCAAAAGAAAGCTGCAACTATAATTCCGTCATTGCTTAATAGTTCTGCTAACCTGTTAAGTAATTTTGCTGTCATGTTCTTCCTTTTATATTTTTTACTAAAAAATGGAAGGCAGGTAGAAAAATTCCTGGACCGTTTTATTCCTTTAAAAGAAGAAAATGTAAGGATGCTTGGCACCGAAACAAAAAATACTATTAAAGCAAATGCAATTGGCATCCCTGTTCTGGCTATTTTACAAGGTGTGATCGCTACCATTGGTTATTGGATATTTGGTGTAAAGGATTTCGGATTGTGGGGTTTTGTAACTGGCGTGTTTTCTATGGTCCCTATCGTTGGCACAGCCATTGTATGGCTACCTTTGTGTGCGTATCTTTTTTCAATAGGTCAAACAGGCAATGCTTTAGGGTTGCTCATTTACGCAGTAGTACTCATTACCAACATAGATTATGTAGCAAGGCTTACTATTCTTAAACGATTAATGGATGTGCATCCCTTGGTTACCATTTTCGGGGTGATCGTAGGCATCGGGTTGTTTGGTTTTTGGGGCGTAATTTTTGGGCCTTTATTAATAACTTATTTTATTATTTTGATAAGGATATACATGAATGAGTTTGCAGATAATGCCAAGGAAAAATTAGAAGAGGTAGAACATACATCCTAAACCTTTATTAATTATGAGTATAGAGAACGATATCAATCAAAAGAAATTTCGCAATGAGCACCAGAAGGCGCTCATCAATCTTATTTATACCTATAACTGGGCGACAGAAAAGTCGAAATCGATTTTTGAAAAAGCAGATATTACTCCACAGCAATTTAATATACTCCGCATTTTACGTGGTGCCGGCGAACCATTATCTACATTGCAAATTCGCCAACGCATGTTGGATAAAATGAGCGATACCAGCCGCATCGTTGACAGGCTTGTCGTAAAAGGCCTGGTAAAAAAAGTAGTTTGCAAAACAGATAAAAGATTAGTGGATGTTTCTATTGCTGATAAAGGAAAAAAATTATTAGAAAAATTGGATAAGGTGCAGGATGATATGGATGCCATTGCCGGCAGCCTTACTGAAGCTGATGCCAAATTATTAAACAAATTATTAGACAAACTTCGTAATTCGAATTGATCAATTTCATGAAATTATTAAACCGCGGATTTTTTATAAGTGCTTTCTTATTATTCTCTTTCTTTTCGTTTTCACAAGCCAGGCCTGAGTTTAGAGGTGTTTGGATTGCTACAGTAGATAATATTGATTGGCCTACAAAGGGCAATTACAATGCTGATTCGCAAAAAGCAGAATTCATCAGGATATTAGATATGCACCAGCGCAATGGTATGAATGCTATTGTTGCACAGATACGCCCTGCAACAGATGCTTTCTATCCGTCTCAATACGAGCCGTGGAGCGAATGGCTTACCGGCAAACAAGGTTTGCCCCCTTCGCCTTATTATGATCCATTAGATTTCATGCTTACAGAAACACACAAACGTGGAATGGAATTTCATGCATGGATAAATCCTTATAGAGCGATTTTTAATATTGGCAAATCATCTATTGCACCAACGCATATTACCAACCTTCGCCCCGATTGGTTTTTAACTTATGGCGATAGAAGATATTTTGACCCGGGCAACAAAGAAGCACAACAATATGTAGTGAATATTGTAAAAGATATAGTAAGCCGCTATCCTGTTGATGCTATTCATTTTGACGATTACTTTTATCCATATCGCATTCCCGGAAAAGAGTTTCCTGACAATGCCAGTTACGTTAAATATGGTAATGGCTTAAGCAAAAACGATTGGAGAAGAAGCAATGTTGATTCGATCATTTTAATGCTGAGCACTGCTATTAAAAAAGAAAATAGCAACTGTCAATTTGGTGTAAGCCCATTTGGTGTGTGGCGCAACCAAGACAAAGATTCTATCAATGGCAGTATGACCAATGGCGCTTCATCTAACTATGATGATCTTTATGCAGATATTTTGTTGTGGTTAAAAAATGGCTGGATAGATTATGTTGCTCCACAATTGTATTGGGAGATCGGCCATAAAATAGCGCCTTACCAGGTTTTAATAGATTGGTGGAGCAAACATACTTATGGCCGCAATTGTTATATCGGCATTGGTATTTATCGTGCCAACAGCAACCCTGCCTGGAAAGATAAAACTCAATTATCCCGCCAGATAGAATTACTGCGAAACACACCTAATATCCAGGGCATGATATTTTTTAGTAGCAAGACCTTTGAAAAAAATCCTAACGGCTGGAACGATACTTTGCGATTAAATTATTTTAAGGAACCAGCAAAAACACCACGGATGCCCTGATTACTTTTTAGGCCCAACAGTAACCGTCCAGATAGGGCGTTCATTCCTAAGAACATAAAAGTTAAGTGTATACCCTTTTTGCAACCCTCCTTTGTATGTTCCGCTTTCTAAATAAAAGTGGCCTTCTTTAATTCCAGCTTTGTATGTTGCAAATTGTGCAGAATTAGCAATATCAATGAAGGAGATTTCAACCTTAGCAATATTTATGCTTGATGTGAAATTCAATGTTTCACCTTTTCCTTCAGTTTGTGTGATGAACACATCTAATTTAGCATGCTCATAATTTGTTGTAACATTTTGTACAGCAGTTATTTTTCTTTTTGGAGAAAGATCTTTCGGTATCTTTTTAATTTGTGCACTAACGAATGTAGTTACAAATAACAATGCCAATATTGATAACAACTGTTTCATCGCTTTTTATTTATTTGTTGAATTAATTTTTTTCAAAACTTCCGCTTGACCATCGTGGAGCGCTATTTGTCCTGTATTTTCCTACATAAATAACGAGGTTGCCATCATTTTGAATGGTAAGCCAATGTGAATCGGGCCCTTTCGGATAAAACTTATCTCCCTTTCCGCTTCCTCCTCCATCAACCGTACCGCCATTAGCTGCCCATCTTGCTTTTCCCGTATAATCATACAAAACAAGGTTGCCATCTTCCTGGAAAATGCATTTCTTCATAGCAATACCATTTGTGCCGGAACTCCATATTGCACTATACTTTCTGGCAGAAGCAAATTTGTAGATCACCAGGTTGCCATCATCCTGAAAAACTAAACAATACCTGTTATCTTCCGAATAATATCGTTGGCCTTTCGCAAAACTTGTATTGGGTTTAAAAACACCTTGCGGAAGGCTTCCAGGTATAGTAATTTTAGGCGGGTGTTGTGCAAAGCTCTGTGCTACCAATAAAAAAAACACAGCTAAAAAAGATAATTTTTTCATGATTATTATTTTATAATTTTTGATAGTATCACAAACGCTGATATTCAAACGTTGAAACCAGCGTACCGTTCTCTGATTTTTTTGTTGGATAACCATCTGCATTATATTCATAAGTATAATTACCTGTACCGAATGAGTAAACAATACTACCAACGTTATTTTTTATAGATCCAGGAAATAAAAATGCTGCAGGCGCTGATGACAGGTAATTATTTTTAGTATCATAACCGTTGTAGCTCACTACACCAGAATAGGTTCCAGCAGGGTTTGCAGGTGTTGTGTTGTAAGATTTTACTTCTGTTTGATTCCCATTGGCATCATACTTATATTCTTGCCTGAAACCATTACCAGTTGAAGCAGATACATAATTTTCTGTTACAGCAGCTGTGCCGTAAGTGTAGGTGTATGTATTAGTTAATGTTTCTGTTGCTCCTGATACACTATAATCCTTTCTTGTGCTTACAGATGCATCCGTGTTGTACGTGAATTTTGTTTTCTGTGAATTCTCACTATTAAAATATTCAGCCAGTGTCCCGTTAGTATTGTATGTAAATGCTATGTTTTGCGCCGGGTTAGAGGCATTTGAAGTACGTTTCCAGGTAACCATACGGTTATTGCCGTCGTAAGTAAAAGTAAAAATCAATCCGTCACTATCTGTTCTTTTTGTCAATAAGTTTTTATGAACAGGTTCTGCTTCATCTTTACTTTTTTTACATGATGATGCGGCAAGTGCAAATGCCAGGCATATGAATAATATTTTTTTCATGGTATTAGTTTTTAAATTTTTATTTTTTAATGAGAACGGCAAAGCTGCCATCAGTAACTTCTAATTTTTCTTTCCCTGCTTCGTAATTGTTGCTGATATTCATTGACGATGCAAAATTTCCTTCTACAATTTTACCTTCAGCAGTTTCTTTAACCGAAACAATATTCAAACAACCGGCTACAGCTCCCTGGCGAAAGTTGTCGTAATCAAGCTCCACATCATCTTTTGTATTTTCATCCAGCAGGCTTATGCCATAACCACTGGCACCTTCCCGTACGCTGTTATAAGCACCCACATTGGTTTTACTGAAAGGAGCAAGCGTCAATAAAAAATCCATTTTACCTTCCGCATCCTTAGTAAATATTTGCAGCTTATCATCAATATCAGAATAGGTAGCTAATATCTCATCTTTAACAGATTGCCAATCCTTACCGTTGATCTTTGCGGTAACATGGGGATAAGAATTTCCTTTTGATGTTTCCGGTGTTGTGTTTGAAGATGCAGTGCTTTTTTCTGTGCCGTGGTTATTGCAGGAAGATAAAAGCATAAATGCCGATAATAAAATAAGTAAGCCGGTTTTCATTGTTGAAATATTTATGCCACAAATATTTAACATGCTTTACAAAACTTAAATCACCAATAAGGGTGAAAAACATTTATTTGATATTGGCTATATTGTAACATGGTTTACAAAAAACTGCTGTTGGCTTTATTAATGATGTATGCGTTGCACAGCCACAGCCAAACCTATCCGTATAAACAGTTTACTACAAATAATGGATTGATCAATAACCGCTGTGGAAATGTGGCTCAGGATAGTGCCGGTTATATTTGGATTACATCAGACAATGGGATTTGTAATTACGACGGAAGAAAATTCACATTCTTCCCTGGCAAAAATTCTACTTATTATTTTGCCCACACCAACACCATAAATATGTACAAAGGGCAATGTGTGTTTGCAGCTAATGGCGAAGGTTTTGCTCTTGGCCTTGCGAATAAGCTTTCTTTTTCTTCAATACCTGGCCAGTCAAAAACGCAAATCACTTATGGCCTTATCTTAAACGATAGCACAACACTTGTTGCCAAAATATATTCTACCGATCTGGAACTTGTAACCGGTGAAAGAAAAACAATTGTAAAGCCTCCTGCTGAAATTGCTGCTAAGATGCAAAGCTTTTTGATGTTTCTTCAAGATGCGGAAGGCAATATTTGGATAGGCACCGATGCAGGGATATATATCTATAAAAAAGGAAACTTTAATGATGTTTATGTGCTGCCTGATCTGTTTGGGAAATATTGCAATGTACTTAAAGCTGATTTTGACGGAAATATTTTTATTGCTTCGCAACATGATGTTTACAAGATATTTAGAGAGCAGTTAAAAAATATAAGGGCAGCACAGCCTGTAAAATTTGCAAACCATAAAGAGCTGATCTCAGCCATGGGCTTTTTCAGGAACGGTGATATTATGGTTTCCGACTTGCCCAACGGCATTGCTGTTTATAATAAGGCGCTGCAATTAAAAAAAAGGTTCGCCAAACATGGTTTGCCGGAAGTGTTGTTATGGGATATTTTTGTTGACAGGGAAGAAAATATCTGGTTTGCCACAGAGAATGGAGTTTATCGTTTTAGCAATTTCGATTTTATAAATTATACTCCTGTAAACCTTACTGGTACTCCTAATATAAGAGGAGGAATTATTTACAATAATCAATTTATTTTTTCTAATAATTTACAATTCTTTACTGTAAAAAATGATGAGCTTCAAACTTTAGTGAATTATGATAAAAATGCTAATTACGATGCCCGTGTAATATCAACTCCTGCTAATACGCTGTGGCTAAATTCTTATCTTAATATAGGAGTGTTTCCCAAGGTAACCACTAAACTATTTACTATACAGAATGATCAGCTTGTTGAAAAAAAACTGATTGACTATCACAATTTTTCCAGTTCTGTCATTGACATGGAGAAAACTGCCAGGTTAAACAATGAAGAATTTGTTTTTATAACACAGGATAAAAAACTACTGCTTGGCCATGATGATTGGGTTGAAAAAATTTTATTGCCAGCAGAATTAGATACATCACTCTTCAGTGCAGTTGGCGCTGGCTTTAACGACAATGAATTTATTGTAACAGTAAATAAAAAAGGTTTATTCTATTGTAAGGCGGAGCGTATTCAAAACATTGCTCAGCTTAAAATAATTGAAAGGATTCCCTTTACTCCATTGCTACAAAACGACCATTGTTATAAGATCATTAGTACAAAAGATAAAAAAATATGGCTGGCCACACGCAATAATGGCATCAGGTTATTTAGCAAAGAAAACAACACCTACAATTTAAACAAATCACTTACAGAACCTGCTATTTCAAGCAGTTTTATAACAGAGCTATTGTATGACAGTTCTGGTAATATATGGGTTGGTTCCAACAAAGGGATAGATAAAATAAACGTTACTCCACAAAATAATCTCAATATTAATAAAGGGTTGTTCAACAATTTAATGAATGGCCGTTATGTTTATTTTTTAAAAGAGCATCAACATAAATTATACATTGGCACTACGGGATCTTTGTCTGTTACCGACATTAATCCAAAATTATCTACCTCTGTCCCTTCAGTATTGATAAACCATTTATTGGTTAATAATGCCAATGCCGATAGTTTGTTAAGCCAGGGAACTTATACTTTTTCTTCATCGCAAAACAACTTAACATTCGAGTTTGTATCACCAACTTTTATTGATGAACAGGCAACAGAATATCAATACCAGTTAGAAGGCATTGATAAGAGCTGGAGCATACCTGCCAGTAATTATACAATAGCTTACAGCCAATTGCCAGCAGGAAAATATACTTTTAAGGTAAGAGCGAAAAACGCAAACAGTGTTTGGTCCTTAACTGATGCTACTTTTAGTTTCATCATTAAAAAACCGTTTTACAAACATTGGTTGTTCTTATTATTATGTGGCATTGTAATTATAAGTGTTTGCTATTGGTTGTATAAACAAAAAATGCATAAACTAATTGCTGTTGAAAGAACCAGGCGAAGCATTAGTAAAGACCTACACGATGATATTGGAACTACATTGAGCAGTATTACGTTGATGAATGCGGTATTAAAAAATAAAATAGAATCGCAGCCGGAAGAAGCAAAAAAGATGGCCGCAAAAATTGAAACTACCAGCCGGGATATGATACAGAATATGAGTGATATTGTATGGAGCATTAATCCTAACAACGACACTATGGAAAAGCTGATCTATCGGTTGCAGCAATTTAGCAACGATGTATTTGATAAACCAGAGATACAATATCAATTTTCTATTGATGAAGAGATCAGGGCCAAAGTATTGAGCATGCAGTTGCGTAGAGATATTTATCTTATTTGCAAAGAGATAATAAACAATACAGCAAAATATAGCAATGCCACCAACTTTAATCTAAGCCTTGCATTAAAACAAAAAACGATTGTGATTACAGCAAATGATAATGGGGTTGGCTTTGATGAAAATTCTATCACCAAAGGAAATGGATTAACGAATATCAGGCAAAGAGTAAGTACTTATAATGGAGAAGCAAAGCTTACAAGCAGCAATGGTACTGCATGGCATATAACCATACCAATTTAACAAAGGCATTTTTTGTGAATGCTATAATTTATACCAGGTGAAATATAAGATCGCAATTTTTGAAGATAATTTTTTAATGCAGGAAAGTTTAAAAGCTTTGCTGGAAATGAATGATGATATTATTGTTTGTGGCGTGTATGATAATGCAAAAGATATGCTGCGTATCTATGAACAAAATAAACCTGACCTGATCATTTCCGATATTGATATGCCTGAAGTAAATGGCCTGCAAGGGTTAAAAGAAGTAAAAGATAAATATCCGGAAGCGAAAGTGTTGATATTTACCGTGTTTGAAGAGAATGATAAAGTATTGAATGCAATATGCCTTGGTGCAAATGGGTATGTTTTAAAAAGCAGTACTACAGATAAGATAACTGAATCTATTTTCGATGTGATCAATGGCGGCTCTCCATTAACGCCAAGTATTGCCAGCAAGATCTTGCAGCATTTCCCCAAACAAAGTTTTACCAGCAGTAATGAAATGGAATCGCTAACGCTGAAAGAAAAAGAAGTGTTGGAATGGCTGGTAAAAGGCTATAGCTATAAAATGATTGCTGCTGAACTGGATAAAAGCCTGGAAACCATACGTACACAAATAAAGAAGATTTACAGAAAATTAAATGTACAGTCTAATGCAGAAGCGATCATAAAGGCGCTTAACAAATAGTTTTATGAAACTTTCCACCCATTCACCAATATGATTCGCCGTCAATTTTCTTTACCTTTGCATTCATTCTTTCATTATTCATTCTTAATTAAATTTTATGCCTGGTTTTGAATTTTTTGGCGAAGAAGAACGTAAACATATTAATGATGTAATGCAAACCGGCATTTTAATGCGCTACGGTTTTGATGGCCCACGCAAGGGTATATGGAAAGCAAAAGAACTGGAAGCTGCTATCTGCAAAAAATTCGGTAGCAAATATGCACAATTGGTAAGCAGCGGTACTGCAGCATTAACTACAGCCATGAGCGCTTTAGGCATTGGTTATGGCGATGAAATTATTTTACCTTCTTTCACTTTTGTGGCAAGCTTTGAGGCCGTGTTAAGTGTTGGCGCTGTTCCGGTAATGGTAGATGTTGATGATACGTTGACATTAAACCCAGAAGCTGTTCGAAACGCAATCACTCCAAAAACAAAATGTGTGATGCCGGTACACATGTGTGGCAGCATGGCAGATATGGATGCATTAATTGCAATTTGCAAAGAACACAATTTGATCTTATTAGAAGATGCTTGCCAAAGCATTGGCGCTTCATACAAAGGAAAAACATTAGGCACTATTGGCGATGCAGGTACTTTCAGTTTTGATTTTGTAAAAACAATGACCTGCGCAGAAGGTGGCGCTATAACAACCAATCGTGAAGATGTGTTTATAAATAGCGATGGCTTTAGCGACCATGGGCATGACCATAAAGGTGGTGCTGATAGAGGTGCAGACCTTCATCCTTTTATTGGTTATAATTACCGCATTAGCGAATTGCATGCTGCTATTGGGTTAGCGCAGATTGAAAAAGTAGATAAGATAATAGCGATACAAAAGAAGAATCATGCGGCGTTGAAGAATATGTTATCTGCAATTCCAGAAGTTAGCTTTAGAAGGATACCGGATGCTGATGGTGATAGCTGTACTTTCTTAAGCTGGTTTTTACCAACAGAAGAAATAACAAAAGCGTTTGTTGCTGAAATGAAAGCGCAAGGAATATTGGCTGGTAATTTTTATTGGTACGATAATAACTGGCATTACATCCGCAAATGGGAACACCTTAAAAAATCAATCACATTAAATGCGCTTCACCCAGACCTTAAGGCTGCTGTGATGCATCATGCTAATAAGGATTTCAGTGCAAGCGATGCTTTAATGAGCCGTTGTATTTCTACTGCTATTGGTTTATTATGGACAGATGAACAATTGAAAGAAAAAGGAGAAAAGATGGTTGCGGCAATTAAAAAAGCATTAAGCGAACAAAAGGTGGGTGCGTAAAAAACTATTCTACATTAGAGTTTTATACTCCGAAGGAGTAAAATATTTATAGAAAATAGTAACGATTTATGCGACCCCTTCGGGGTCGTATTTTTTTCGCAAGCTTTTTCTATAAACAGATGATCCTTTCAGGATCAAAGAAAATCTGTAAAATTTTGTGGTGGAGCTGAAAAGTTGGGATGTGTATTTTTTAATATGCCGTACCTGCATTTCGCTTCCCCTCCAGCCAGTCGCACTGCTGCACGCTACCCAGCCGAAACTTAAAAGAAATTTTTGTAGATTTTTCAAATTTTATCTCCTGTTTGCAGAAAAAGCCCAGGTTGGCTGAGTAAAAGTCTGGCCGTATTGGGGAAAGTTGTTGTGAAGGTATTGCAGGTACAGGATGTAGCTCAAACGCCCTATTTACGGGCTTTTTTTCTACAATTCCCCATGTTCTTTTAACGGGATTTTGTGCTTTTTTTTGCGAAAAAGCGGCGCTAACCACAAAAATCGTGCAAAAAATTAAAAAAATGGCTTTTTTGTTCACAAGTAATCCTGTTTGTATGTAAATTTACGAGGTTAAACCTTAAGAAGGTTGTAATAATTTTTAGCAAAATCCAGTCTCCGCTTTAAGCAAAGTTGCCCATAGGTATGGCGTACAAGTGAGTGACACAACGATGATGCTATGAAAAACAACTGTTCGTAAACAAAATTGAAAAAACCAATGGCCTTAAGTCAGGGATTATATCAGAAACAGCTACAGAAATTATCACCGCAACAGATTCAGTTAATGAAATTGCTGCAGGTGCCTACTGCTATATTGGAAGAGCGCATAAAGGAAGAAATGGAGGAAAACCCAGCGCTGGAACAAGCAGAAGAGGGGCATGAAGATGAAGAAATAAATGATGAATTTAAAGATGATGCCGGGGATGATGATTTTGAACCAGATGGAAGCGAAGATGATTATGATAATATAAACATCAGCGATTATGTGCAGGAAGGCGATGATGATGTAGGTGATTATAAATTACGTGATGATAATTACCCGGAAGCGGATGATAACAGGGTGATACCTCATAAAGTAGACACAGGCTTTAATGAAATGATGCTGGAGCAGCTTGGTTTATTGAATTTAGATGAGCGCCAGCAAAAAATAGCAGAGCAGGTAATCGGTAATTTAGATGACGATGGGCTGCTTCGCAGAGATATCAGCGCTATTGTTGATGACCTTGCTTTTCGCCAAAATGTGGATACAACTGAAGAAGAGGTTGGCCTCATTATTTTACAGATACAACAATTTGACCCTCCGGGCGTATGTGCCCGCAACCTGCAGGAATGCCTTCTTTTACAACTGGAAAGGAAACTTGACGAGGGCAAGCATGTAGAAACTTCTATGAAAGTATTGGAGAAATACTTTGAAGAGTTTACCAAAAAGCATTACGAAAAAATTCAACGGGGACTTGACCTTACTGATGAGCAGATGAGGGAAGTGATCAACCAGATCATAAAGCTTAACCCTAAACCGGGTGGTAATATTGGTGATGCAGGCAAAGGAGAAAATTATTTAGTGCCTGATTTTTTCATCTTTAATAATAATGGAAAACTGGAGCTTACGCTTAACAGCAAAAATGCGCCGGATTTGCGTATTAGCGAAGGCTACCGTGATATGCTGAAAGAATACGACCGTGGCAGCAAAAAAGATAAGCGCCAAAAAGAAGCGGTGTTATTTATCAAACAAAAGATTGATGCGGCGAAATGGTTCATTGATGCTATCAAGCAACGGCAGAATACATTGTTGAATACAATGGAAGCGATAATGAATTATCAATATCAATTTTTCCTAACAGGCGATGAAACAGAATTGCGCCCAATGATATTGAAATATATTGCAGAAGCCACTAACCTTGATATATCTACGGTGAGCCGTGTTGCCAACAGTAAATTTGTGCAAACAGAATTTGGTACGTATCGCCTTAAATTTTTCTTTAGCGAAAGCTTACAAACTGAAAGCGGCGAAGAAGTGAGTACAAGAGAAGTTAAAAAGATATTGAGTGACCTGATTGAAGGCGAAAGTAAAAAACATCCGTTAAGCGATGAGCGCCTTACTGAACTATTACAAGAAAAAGGTTATAACATTGCACGTAGAACTGTTGCTAAGTACAGAGAGCAATTAAATATTTCAGTGGCACGGTTAAGAAAAGAATTATGATGATTGGACAACAGACAATAGACGACGGACAACGGTCGACGGTCGACGGACAAGAGGTAAGCACCGTTGTCGGTGGTCAGTCGTCTGTGGTCAAATTCTTTGCTCATTTATTCTCTATAGTTTTTCATCCGCTGTTCATTCCATTATATATGGTGTTTTTCATGATCTATGTGCATCCGTCTTATTTCAGCGGGTTTAGTACACAAACAAAATTTTGGTTTCCTTTAAGTGTTGCTATTACTACTATTTTTTTTCCTTTATTTTCTGTGCTGTTATTAAAAGCGTTAGGCTTTATAAGTTCTTTCTTTTTAAAAACACAAAAAGACCGCATCATTCCATATATCGTTTGTGGCATCTTCTTTTTTTGGATGTACCAGGTGTGTAAGAATTATCCGATCAAGTTAGCTCCGATCATTCCTTCATTTATGCTGGGTGTGTTTTTTGCATCTTCTGCAGCATTAATGGCCAATATTTATTTTAAAATAAGTATGCATGCTATTGGCATGGGAGGTTTACTTGGTGTTTTTATACTCATCATGCGAAGCAATACGATGCTTATGACCTGGCCACTTTGCCTTGCAATATTGATCACCGGCATTGTTTGCACTTCCCGTTTGATCATCAGCGATCATAGCCAAAAGGAAATTTATCTTGGCCTATTAGTTGGCCTGCTATGCCAATTTGCAGCAGCCGTAGTTGTATTATAAATAGAAGAAGCCCCACCTTTCGGTGAGGCCCTTCGTCTCCTGTCGTGCCTAACAATAAAACTTTTAACTGTAGAGGAAATAAGTTTAGCTGCTAAGTATTTTTAGTTAGTTGATTTTAAGTAATGATACTGCTGAGCAAAAAGAAGAACCTTCTTTTGATATTTCCACTTCATTATGTTCACCTGGAAGAACAGCCGGAAAGGAATATTTCCGTTGTATAGAAAGCGCAAGCTTTGTATGAGGTAATGCAAATACATGCACTACTTTACTTGTGTGTGGTCTTAACATAAGAGGTTTTCAATTTCAGCTATCAATAGGGTAATTGATACGTATATATAATCGCTTTTTACTTAGTATTTATTGCACGAATATATAAAACAATACAGATTTATTTTTTTAAAATGTATGAATGGTTGCCCATTTCAGCAAAATAAAGTATTAATACGCAAGGCTTTAAGGCTGCTATCACGCAATAAAAAAGGTATTTACCAGCAAAAATCAACCTTTATGTAGTGCGCCACTGTTCTGGGTTTGGTGATTGTGATAAGTTTTCTTCTGCTTTGTCTGCCATTTCATCCACCTCGCCTCGTATATTTTCGATAGTGCCTGCAACGGTGTCTTTAAATTCGCACCACGATTCTTTTATCCTATTGCCTTTTCTTGCAAGGCGCCTTCTTGTTTTTGATCCTTTTGCAGGTGCAAATAAAATCCCTAATGCTGCTCCCACTGCCATACCTATCATTAATTTTTTTACGGTACTCATGTCTTTCAGTTTTATGTTGATGAATATTTTGTACACCCTACAAGTATAAAATAGCATGCCACAATTCGCTTTCTATTGGCTTGCTTATTGAAGCATGATAGAGTATTGTTAACCAAAAAGTTTTTTATGAAACAACCAACTCAACAACGTAGCATCAAACCCTTATCATTCTTTTTTATGCTGATGCTAATTGAAATAAACGCCTTTGCACAGGAAAAAGTAGAAGTAAACGGGCATGATGTAGGCTCGTGGTTCAGCCGCAACTGGATGTGGGTTACAGGTGTTGTAGTTTTATTGTTATTGATAATCCTATTTAGCGGTGGCAGTAAAACCAGGCGTAAAAGCACAACCGTAGTTAAAGACAACACAGGCGATGTAAGAAGAGTTACCACTACAGAAATAGAGGAGGAATAGAGCTGTGGAAAGTGTTGCCATGAATTGCCACAAACTGTGGAATAAATTACAGCGTAAATGATAAACGGGAGAAACTATTCTCCCTTTATTTTTATATTTATTGTATCAAGCTTATTCCATGACAACTGCACTTACCAAAAACAGGATCGCATCTATTGATATACTGCGTGGATTCATAATGATCATCATGGCTTTAGACCATGTCCGTGATTTTTTTCACATTACTGCGCTTACTGCAAATCCTCTTGATCCGCAAACAACAACGCCTCAATTATTTTTTACCCGTTGGATAACGCATTTCTGTGCGCCAACTTTTGTTTTTCTTTCGGGTTTATCTGCTGCATTAGCTGCACGAAATAAAACCAAAGCTGAAGCTTCTATTTTTCTTATTAAAAGAGGGTTATGGTTGGTTCTTGTAGAAGTAGTTCTAATATCATTGATACTCACTTTCAACCCTTTTTACAATTTCATCTTCTTACAGGTTATTTGGGCAATTGGTTGCAGCATGATCTTTTTAGGTTTATTAATGCGATTAGGAAACAAAGCTGTTTTCATAACAGGTGTTGTATTAGTGGCGGGCCACAATATTTTTAATCATATTTCTTTTGGCCAAGACAATGCATTGATCAATATATTTTTCACTTCACGTGGCAACTTTGCTTTGCCAATAGGAAATACGCATGCTATCGGCTTCTTATATGCGGTGCTCCCGTGGACAGGTGTGATGCTATTAGGTTACAGCGCTGCTAAATGGTTTATTGATTATGATGCAGCTAAGCGAAAGAAAAATTTATTGTACACCGGTATTGGATTGATCGTACTGTTCATTGTATTGCGCCTTATAAATATTTATGGAGATGAAGTGCCGTATACCGAACAGGTCACAAAATTTCGCACCTTTCTTTCTTTCATCAATACTAATAAATATCCACCGTCGCTTCTATTTTTATGTATGACGATAGGGCCAGGATTGATCTTTCTTTCTTTTACGGAAAATGTAAGCAACTGGTTCAGTAAGATTTGTACAACTTATGGTAAAGTGCCATTCTTTTATTTTGTTGTACACTTCTTTATCATTCATACCTTATTGGTTGTTGTATTCTTTGCAACAGGGCATAGTGCAAATGAGATCGCACAGGTTCCTTTCTATTTCAGGATAGCAACATTTGGCTATGGTTTAAAGGTTGTTTACCTGATATGGATAAGCGTGGTAGCAGTATTGTATATACCATGCCGGTGGTTTGCCCGCTATAAAGAAGCAAACAAACAAAAATGGTGGATACATTATTTGTAAAGAGGTTAATCTATATCAGAAGAGATTGATTGCAATGAAAATTGCAATGGCTCATTACCGCCGCCCGATAATACAACATTGGCATTTTGAACACCACTAAAGTTTATTTCCTGTGTTGCAGTCCTATCTGCATAAATACTATCTCCATTAGAGAAAGCAATAAATGGATGCAATTCTGTTATGGCAGGTAAATCAAATTCTAATGTTTGTCCCGGAGGGCAATTTAATTGTAATTTCCAGGAAGCGCTGTTGGCCGGCAATACTTCAGGAACTGCCTGAAAGATCACTATTTGTGAGTTATTGGCATCATTGGAATTATTGATGAAAGTGATGTGTATGGAAGTCGGCATGGTTAAGGTTTTCTTAAAGATATGAATATCCTTAACCATATCAGAATAAAAAAAGAGCTGTCCTAAATCATTTAAAACAGCTCTTTATGGAGTAATAGAAAAACTAAGCGCCTGCCATTTTCTCTTGCGCACTCATCTTTGCATCATGAAAAACATCGGTAACATGTTTACGTAATTTACCACCAGCCTTTCTTGCTTCGGATGCAAATTTTCCTTTTGACCGTTTAATAAAATAAACTGCAACGGCTGCCGCTGCTCCTGCAGCCGCTATACCTAATAATTTTTTCTTTGTCATAGTACATCTGTTTTATGAATTATAAAATGCAATAGATGTGCCTTAATTAGTTAATGTGGAGAATAAATAGTTATGAGATTGTAATAAATAAAAACCGGGTAAGAAATTCTACAAAAAATGGTTAGCTATTCTCTTTCAGTAATTTTTTAGATGCCCTTATTTGCCAGGAAATTTTCAGCAGTTCCTGCAATTTTGCCTGCTTTATTTTTAACAGGTTGATGAGAAGCATTGGATAGTTGCGATAATGGTCGGTGATATAAAAAGCGAATGGGTCTTCTGCAATTAACTCATCTCTTTCATTGTTATACACTACGAGTGTAGTGCCGTCTTCTTTTATTCTTGCAAATAAATTCTTCTCAACAAAAAAACCGGGTGTGCCATAGCTAAGCTTTTCATAAGCAGCAGGCAAGGCTAGTGCAAGGTTTTTTACCCTTTCTAAAATATAAGAAGTATCTACACTCATGATAGTTGCTTCTCAAATATACTAAGCTTTAGCCACCTGTACCCACACGTTGCATTTCATCATTGGCACCGCCATTATTTCTTCTTGTAGATTTAAATGCTTTGCCAAAGCGATAGGTAAATGCAATATTGAAAACCCTGCTGTCTCTTTTTACAATAAAATATTCATCTGCGCCAACAAACTGTGTAAGCCCTTCCATTGCCTGTGTATAAAAAATATCACGCATGCTCATTTTCAATGTGCCTTTCTTTTTCAGCACCGGCCTTGATACTCCAATTGACATTTGCCCTGTTGGATATAATAATTCTTGTAAATCGTTCCTCGCTTTTGTTGTGTAATAACCGGATAACTCACCTGCATATATTTTACCAATACGAAACTGGTTATTCATGCTTATGTTCAATTGCTTAACTGTTGAATTATAATCATTGCCAACATTGCCTTTTAATTCTTTGTAGTTGAACATTGCCTGCCCGGTTAGCGACCACCATTTAAATGGAGCAGCCTGTACAGCAACAGACACGCCAATATTATACATCCTTCCAACATTGCCTTCGGTGTAGGTTAAAATATCTCCGCCTTCATTTACAAAAAGCTGCGAAAAATAATTTTTAATGATACTGTAAGAAACTGTTGTTGTTAAAAGTTGTTTGTACTGGTGGCTCAACTCCATGTTCCAGGTGTATTGTGGAAGAAAGAAAGGATTGCCACGTTGGTAAGTATATTTATTAATAATGAAAACAAAAGGGTTCAATTTCTGAAAAGCGGGCCTGTCTATCCTACGGCCGGCAGTAAAAGTCAACGCATTGGAAGAGTCTATCTCATACGTAACATATCCTGAAGGAAACAACCCATTATAATTACGGGAGAAAGAAGAATCCTTGCGCATTATATTCCCTAACTGGTTCGCTTTATAACTGGTGTATTCATAACGAAGCCCAACTTGTGCTGTGATATGTTTGTACTTTTTTTCTAAGCTGCTATACAAAGCGTGGATATTTTCTGTGTACAGAAAATGATTGCTTTTATCGTAATCAGGTTTCCATGTACCGTCAAAAAATTCATACTCAGCAAGATTATCTGTAGCTATATGAGAAGATTTCCAGCCTGATTCCAGCTTCGCATCTTTTCCAAAACGATTAGTGTAATCTGCTTTGGCAGAAAATATTTTTATTGTTGCCGGTATATCGCCTTGTGATGCTTCATTATAACCGCCATTTGCCTGCAGCTTATTATTAAAGTATTGCTTGTTAACGATATCATACTTAAGCCAGTCAACATCTACAGATAGGTCTTGTGTTTTTGTAAACGCATGTTTAAGGTTAAGGTTGACAGATGCATTTTTAAATCGGTTATCGCTTTTACTGTAAGTGCCAATGGCGGAATCTATTCCACCACCAGCATTTAACCAGGTAGCAAAAGCTTCACTATTGCCTGGCCTTTTTGAAGAAATGCCGCCAAGTGTAAGGCCGATTGTAGTTTTAGAAGTAGCATAATAATCAAATCCTGTTTTGATAACATTATTGAACACATGGCCGGTAAATACAGTAGGCTGGTCAAGTTTACCAATTACATTATTATTTGCATCATAATATTTTCGCAGTGCATAAATATCGGTGTAGTATTTATTATAAGCCATGCTATACGTTAAGAAGGCATTGAATTTTCCATTGCGATAATTAAGCAATAGGCTATTATTATTTTTAGGATAGCGCCCTTGCCCGTATGCCGTTGTAAAAGAACCATTGAAACCTTTCTGTTTGTTCTTTTTTGTTTTGATATTGATGATTCCGGCATTGCCGCTGGCATCATATTTTGCAGAAGGGTTAGTGATCAGCTCAATTTGTTCTACTTGTGTTGAACTCATGCCACCCAATAAATTGCTTAATTCTGTTCCTGATAAATAAGTAGGCTTATCATCTATCATTATCATTACACCGGCTTTTCCCTGTAAACTGATATTGCCATTTTTATCTACCATTACACCGGGAGATTTTTCCAAAACTTCCAGTACGCTTGTACCGGTATTAGTCACAGATGCTTCGGGGTTGATGATAACCTTGCCTTGTGTATGTTGCACAAATGGTTTTTTGCCTACAACACTTACTGTCTGTAATGTACCACTCTGCTGTAATGTTATCGTTGCTTTGGTTGTTGCAGGAAAAGTATAGTTTATGGTGGTTTGTGGCTGATAGCCTGTGTTCGTTATTTTAAAACGATATTCTCCGGGAGTTAAATTATTAAATACAGCTTCACCTTTATCATCCGCAATTGCGGCTTTCACCAAAATAGAAGTGGCTGCATTAAATAGTTCAACAGTAGCTCCGGCAGCAGGTTGTTGCTTTTCAGCTAATACATTAATAGTAAATAGTGAATCTTTTACCTGGGCAATGGTATTGTTTACGATTAACGATAGTACCCCTATCAAAAATATTTTCTGCATATAGGCGAATATAATTTAACCCTATATGCAGAAAATGATGTTTTTGTTCAATGGTTGTATGAAAGTGGCGAAGGGCGCTTAAAGTAGCCAACCCTGCATTTTTTTACATAGCAATGCCTGGCCACTCTTTTGTTTCCAATAAATAAGCTGATAACTTAACGCTGAAGGCCCAGTTTGGTAAATTCTGTACCGTTATAAATACGCCCGAGGCTTACATCTTTCGATTGTTTGTATTGCTCTATAAAAGCCTCGCCTACCACACGCCAGAAATTCTTTGATTTTAGTTCAGAATAATCTTTTGTTTTGATGAAAACGCCAGAGATAGGCTTGCGTGTTTTAAAACTGATCTGTACGTTAGATGCATCTAAATGTTCTGTAGAAAGGAATTTTTCGATCTGTTCATTTGTCATATCCTGAATTTTACTTTTTCTGTTATTAATGAAGAAAAGTTGAAAAGAAACAGGATGAAGAGAAGAGAGGTATCCTTTTTTGTAAAGTTCCAACTGTATTGGCCACAAATATACGCTTTTTTGCTGAGATGCTCTTAAACACTGTGTTTCAGCACTATACATAAAAAGGCCAAGGTAGAAACCTCGGCCGCACTAAACTGTATCTTTATGTGTTATAATTATAAGACGCCAATATTTAAAAACCGGTTGCATGCCAACGGTTTTTTTTAATTTATTTTTTTGCGGCCATTTTTCTGCTACTTAATGCAACCCTTATACGTACTACTGCGTCTTATTATATTATGATATCCGAGCCCTTTGCCACTAAAAAATGGCTTATTATTCTATTTTTTGCTGTACTGCTTTGCCTCTTAGGCCTTATTTTTTATAGTTGCCGGCAACCGGAGCTGATAGATGAACCCTCTGCCGCCATAGTTGATCACTCGATTTTTATAGCTTAAGAGCAATTTCATGTAAAATATATCCGCTCTTATTGCTCATTAATCTGCTTATTTTACCTGTTATCAAATAACAGCGGGGCTGGTTTTGGTTTATAGCTATCTTCCTTCCATAAATAGTATTAACCATGAAACATTTTTTTTCTTTGTTGGCCCTCGTTGGCTGCTGTACAGCTGCACAAGCGCAAACAACACTTTACATGCCTCGGGATGTTAAAGCCGCTTATGCAAAAGGCACAAGATCTATGGACGGCAAGCCTGGCAAAAATTATTGGCAAAACAGGGGGCGTTACACTATTAATATTACTGCGGCTCCGCCAGATAGAAATATCAAAGGCTCGGAAACTATCATGTATATTAATAACAGCCCCGATACTTTAAGAAACCCCGTTATCAAATTATTCCTGAACATACACAAGCCCGGCGCTCCCCGTGACCAGGGCGCAAGTGAAGATTACCTTACCGCCGGCGTAACGATAGACCGTTTTGCAGTAGCTGGGCAAAATGTGCCTTTCATAAATAACCCTCAAACTTTTACGGGAAGATCGGTGCGCTTGCCAAAGCCTTTGGCACCACATGATTCGGTGCAATTGGCCTTTGACTGGCATTACCAGATATCTTTAGAAAGTGGCAGGGAAGGCATGATCGATGCTTCAACTTATTTTCTTGCTTATTTCTATCCTCGTGTAGCCGTATTTGATGATTATGCAGGTTGGGACAGGATGAATTTTACCGACGGCAAAGAATTTTACAGCGACTTCAATGATTATGCTGTAACTATCAACGTCCCAAAGAATTTTGTTGTTTGGGGAACAGGTACGCTGCAAAATCCTGAATCGCTGCTGCAGCCGGAAATAGCTAATCGTTTTAAAAAATCATTTACAACCGATGATATTGTTCACATTGCCACTAAGGCAGAAATGGCAAGTAATTCAGTTACCACACAAAACACAATGAACAGCTGGAAATTTGTGGCAAACGATATCCCGGATATGGCATTTGGCCTAAGCGATCATTTCGTGTGGGACGGCGGAAGCGTGATAGTAGATAAAAAAACCAACCGAAGGGCAAGTGTGCAAGCAGCTTACAATGATACGGCTGTAGATTATCGCCGTATGATAGAATTTGGGAAACATTCCCTGGAATGGTTGTCAAATAATTGGCCGGGCATTCCTTATCCGTACGAAAAAACAACCATTTTTCACGGTTATGCCGGTATGGAATACCCGATGATGGCCAATGATGAGACTTATGAAGATCCCGATTTTTCTCGTTTTGTGGCTGAGCATGAAATAGCCCATACTTATATGCCTTTTTATATGGGCATTAATGAAACCCGTTATGGCTTCATGGACGAAGGTTGGGCAACCACTTTTGAACTTTTAATCGGCAGGGAAGACCTTGGCGTAGAAAAAGCAGAAAGTTTTTACAAGCAGTTCCGGGTTGAAGGTTGGATAACTGATGCATCGCAGCAAGAAGATGTGGCTATTATCACACCAGCCAATATTTTAAATGGCCCTGCAGTTGGCAATAACGAATATGGCAAAGCTTCATTGGGTTATTTAGCTATGAAAGACATGCTGGGAGATGCACAGTTTAAAAAATGCCTGCACGAATACATGGATCGCTGGCACGGCAAGCATCCTACTCCATGGGATTTCTTTTACACTTTTAATGATGCAGCTAAGAAGAACCTGAATTGGTTTTGGCATAGCTGGTACTTCACCAATAACTATATTGACCTTGCGGTAAAGAATGTTACAAAAAGTGGTAATGGTTATTCTGTTACTATTCAAAATATTGGTGGTATGCCAGCTCCTGTGGATGTTATAGCCACTTATACAGACGGCACTAAAGAAACTTTTCATCAAACCCCATCTATTTGGGAAAAGGATCAGCAAGAAGCACAGGTGAATATTGCAGCTAAAAAAGCAGTACAATCTATCCTGCTTGACGGCCGCATTTTTATGGATGCCGACGAAAGCAATAATAGCTGGAAAAATTAGAGAGTTAGTTTTGGGAATTTATAGCTTCAACCCGTTACGAATAACCGTAGCGGGTTTTTTGTGGAGCCATGCAACCTTTTTTTTATTTTTTCGAACTTATACTTTATACAATGTATTTAGCGTTATAGCACAATCTCACTGACTGCCATCTTTCTTGTGTTTTTTTGAGCCAATTTTTTAAAATCCAAATAATGAAACCATTATTGCTATTTATAGCATTATATGCTAGTGGCATAAAAGCACAAACCGCATTGCAATTCGATAAACGGCCGGTGGAATGCGAGGGCAAATGGATAGCTTTTCCTATAGATGAGGATAGCTATTATTGCTACGGCTTCGTTTATATTGATGCTGAAAATGGGCTTATGCTCGATTATCGTGGCTCCTTCAAGATCAAGGGAAATACATTTATTCCCCGAAACCCGGACAGCACTGTCACGCAATATCCCCTACAGCCAGACGAAGCTAAAGTGGCTATAATACCAACAAATAAATTAAAAGATCTTAAGGTGCCTGCATCACCTGTTTGGCTGCAAAAATACCAGGCAGACTCAGGGTCTATAGAGCGGCTCATGCGCTGGGGCTCGTTATACAATTCCTGGAGAGAATATGCCAAGGCGTTAACTTTTTTAGAACAAGCAAAGAACGTTAACCCTAACTACCCCTTCCTTAATTATGAACTGGCCATTGCCTACAACGGCTGCGGTAAATATGACAGAGCTATATCTTTATTGGAAAGTACCATTGCAAATGAACCTACCAATTGTTATTTATACAAAGAATTGGCCTTCGCACAAATGCATTCAGGCTTATTGGAAAAGGCTGCGGCCACTTGTAAAAAAGGGATTGCGCTTTGTACTGATAATGGGATAAAAAGGCAGATAGCTTATAACATAACCTATCAATATTATAAAGTGCGCAATAAAGAAGAATTCAAAATTTGGGCTGATGAAACAAAAAAATGGGTAACATCCAGCAACCAATATACAGATGTATTGAACGGTATGGAAAATGATATGGAAAACCAGGTTGGGTTTAGCCGCTAGTTAGCTTAGCGCTTTCTTCAGCATTCCTATCAAATTTCCATTGTACCATATCTGCATAGTGTATTCACCTTTAAAAAAACGTTCGGGGCTTAAGGAGAAATTCATTTGCTTATCGCTTTCCGAAGGGTTGAAGCTAAGTTTCCTCGAATAAACTTTTCTGCCTTCATCTGTTTCAAAGCTGCCCGATTCCCAAACGGAATTACGTACCACTTTGCCATCGGGTTGTAATACAATAACCATTAAGTCTGTATTCTTTTTATCCGCCACATTTTTTAAAACAAAAGAACCTACAAATTTTTCTGCCTGGTCTGATGCGTTGGTTTTTTTCTCTGCATTATTAACAGCTGCTAATTGTAAGGTAGAAGCCATTATCGGCTTGTTCGATTTTTCTGCTACTATTGTTTTTGTTTCTATTGCTTGTTTAACCACGACTGGCGTTGCTTCTGTTTTTCCATTCGCTCTAAGCTGGTCCAATATTGCTTGCAGGCGCTGGTTCTCCGATTCCACATCGCTGTTTTTATTGCGCAAAGCGTTTACTTTTTGTTGCAGCTCTATTATTTTTTCTTTCGCTCCGCTAAAATCTGTTGTTGTGTTTTGTTCTTTTAAAAGATTGGTTATCTCATTGCGAAGCCTGTTGAATTCCGCCAGCTTCACATCAAGGTCTGCAGAAAGTGTATCCGCATTTTTCCACGAGTCGCCAAATTTTCCATCAAGTTCTTGTAGCGTTGCAGCATATATTGCTTTCAGCGAATCTCGTTCAGCTCTTAAAGATGCGGCAGGATCAACTTTTGCTTCGGGCTCCTTCTTCCCCCAATAAAAATTATAAGCGCTGAAGCATAAGAGTGCGACAGATACTATCAATATGCCAAGCGACACTTTTAATAAGGTTCCATATTTACTTTCTTTCATCACTATGCTTTAATGGTTTACAGTTTGATTTACATAAGCCGATATCCACGCCACTTGCCCGTTCTTCACTAAAAAGAATTGTTTCTTTTCCCAGGTGCCTTCAAACTGGCGTACGATATTTATTAATAAGGCAGTGCCTGCCATCAATGCTTTTTGGTCAAATACTTTATGCACCCTGTTTATTTCTTTTGCAATAGCAGCTTTATCCAAACTCTTATCATCAAGCAAGGCAACTATGTTATCTGCAGAAAGCAATGCGTAATTATTATTGATCTTCTCGTTTAGTTTCACCAGGTCATTAAATGTAAAAGGCACGACAGAATTGTCTGTTAATTCTGGATACATCAATGTTGCAACAGACCACGAAATACCGCCACTGAAAGCGAAATAATCATTCATGTTATAAGCCCCGCTTTCATTCACTGCAAAAGTTATTTCTTTATCCGGGTCGCCTATCATCACTCTTGCCAATTGCTTTTTATAGTTGGCAAGGCTGTTATCATCTTCCAAACGTTTCTCTACAGCGTTAGCAATACTCTTTGTTCCCCATGTAAGCTGAAAAAGTTTTATAGATTTTGTATTGCCATTATTGAAATAACCGCCTTTAGTATTTCCGCTTCCAATGTCAATCAAGAAAGTATTGTACCTTCTCGATTCGGGTACAATTCCTAAATGTGATAACCTTGCTTCTTCCGTTACATCTATCACATCAACAACAGTCTTTGGTTCATTTATTTTTAACCGAAAAGAATCAGCAAGGTTTTTTATCCATTGTTCTTTATTTTCTTTTTCTGCCTGGCCTTTTACGCCACTGCTTACCACAGTGTACACATTTGCCGGGTCCATATTGTATTTATTCACGGCTGTTTTATAAAGCCCGGTTACGCTGTTTACTGTAGCAGTAAAAGTTTGTGGGGTAAAAGAAATAAAATCTGTATTTACCGAAGTATCTTTTATGGTAGTAAAACTGCCTGTGGCGATAGCATTCTTTCCCATTTCTATAATGCTCATCTTCACACCTTTAGAACCTATTTCTATACCAGCATAAGTGGTAGATTTGAATTTGGGATTAGTACTCGTTTGGGCTGATGAAATAAGTATACACCCTGTAATTAACAGCGCTGCCAAAGCAATGCGTTTTGGTGTTGGGAAAAGCATGAGAGGATTGTTTGTAATTAAAATTACTCATTCTCTATATTGATATACAGGGGATGAATAAAATGTGAAGAAAAAGCCCGCTGGATATAGGATCTGTGATTTCAGGTTTATGATTGGTTTAGCCGGAAGGCGATAAGGCGCCTTATCGCCTTCCCGGCTAAATTTCTACTCTTTAATAAATATTTTACTAGCTAGTTTCCCTCCATCTACTAGCAAAAATTCTATAACATAAGAACCAGGTACAAATTTACTAACGTCAATACTCAACGAGTTAGCGTTTGTATTTTGTTGTAAAACAATTTGCCCTTTTGAATTAATAATTCTCAATTGGCCATTACTTTTCAGCCCTGTAATATTCAACACATCCACAACAGGATTAGGGTAAATATTTATCAAAGCAATATCGCTTTGCTGCATCAAAACAATGCTGCTGTATTTTATGCTTCCCGTAATACTTGTTGCTTTAATGCGATAATAATTTTTACCGGCAAAAGGAATTACATCTACATAATTATAGCTACTCTTATTGCTTCCAAAAACAGTTGCTAACGAATTATAATGAAGGCCATCATTGCTTCTCTCAACAGCATAAGTATATCCTTTATCATCATTCAGCACATTCCAGTTAACAGCAATGCCATTTGAAATAAACTTCGCCGCAATATTCTTAAACTGTAACGGCAACACATTGCCTAAAAAACCAACACTGTACGCCGAAAAGCTGCTATAGGTAGACGTAGCAATATTATTAGTATTATCGCCAACGCCACTTACAATACCCCAAACGCCGGCAATATTCTGCCCCATACCGATCTGTGAATCGCTATAACCATTAAAGGTGCTGCCTTCCAGGCTTGTAGGCCAATTGGTTTGTATCACGCAATCGCCTGTACCATTAGGGCGCTTGATTGTCCACACCGCATCTACAACCGTTGCTTTTTGTGCTGGGGTAAATGGTGTGCCTGTTGGTGTAGCATCTTGTGTTATTCCTTCAAACACACTTACTGCAAAATCAGATGATGAAACAGGAGTTAACGTAGCAGGCAAATAATTACTTGCTGAGCCAACAGGAAATAATTTACTGCTGCTAAAATTATCTATCCTCAATACGCCTGCATTATTTCCTGAAACACTGCTGATAATACGTTTAGAAATACTGAACGGCGCACCAACAATATCATTGCCTGAAATAATGTGCAATGTATCCTGCGACCGTATCGTTAAGTTACCGTTGTTCATTGCAAGTGTTGTCACCAACCGCATATTGAAATTCGTTGTCACCGGCGCATTAAGTTCTACGCTTCCGGCTGTCATTGATGTTGGGCTGCCGGAGCTGATACCAAACGGCGCCGTAGTTGCTGCATTAATTATATAGTTTGTACCAGCCTGGAAAGATTTATTCCCGGTGAGTACTACGCTGCCCGTCAAAGTATCCATTCCATTCGGGTTAGAAGTTACCAACGTAGCAGTATCGCTTGTAAATGTAAGTGTGGTAGCTGTTAAGGTAGATAGCGCAGGCTTCGACATAGTGATACTTGTATTCGCCATGGAAAACCCTACCACATTTACATTTGCATCTATACCAGTTCCGGAAACATGCAGGCCACCATTGCCCGATATTGTACCTACGACATTGGTGATCAGATAAGACCCTGCAGTAGTATTGCCTGTTACTGTAGGCGAAGTACTTGTTATCCTTGATGTAAATGTCCCTGCACCAACCAATTGATTCGCCGCTCCAAAATTTATTTTGCCTTGCACAATGCAACCAGCAGATATTGTCACACTCTTCGATAATGTCACATCGCTATAGTTAGCTATCGTTAGTGAGGGAACGCTGATGTTACCCGTGCCGGAAATAGTTTGTGGCGCATTGCCACCCATTACCACTACATTGGTGCTGCCGCCCGGGCTGCCGAAAGTGCCATTCACTGTTAGGTTGCCCAATATAGGAGTGTGGCCGCTGGTATGCGTAGTAAAAGTGCAGCCGTTATCAATGGTAAAATTTTCTATCTTATAAGAAGGCCCATCTGCAGTAAACGTAGCACCATTTTGAATGTAAAGGTTAGCCAATACTTTTTGATTGTTCCAGCTTGAACTTGCATAAGCAGTAATGCCATCTACATAACTAATATTAGAGCCACGGATATAACAATTGCTACCCGTTTCAAAATTGATGTATTGTGTAGTGCTGTTATTACCAAAAGGGCTTCTGCCGGAGTAATAATATAGCGAAGCGCCTGTTTTAAAAACAATAGAATTTATTCCCGTTGTATTAAAACCCGAAGTAGCTGTAGAATCAGTAATATAACACGATGACCCTGTATTGAAAACCACGCTGCCCGCTGTAGGCGAAGTAATATAACTTCTTGTATGTACTGTTGAAGAAAGCGGGCTAAGATAAACCGTACCGTTTATCGCTGCTGTAGCAGCGGCGGCTAAAGTAATATTCACATCAAAGTTGTAAGAAGGGCCACCGAGTGTTAATGTACTCGTTGCATCTACTACAAGGTCGTCACCCACATCACCATTAATAGTAAGGCTTGCGCTACCGGTACTTGTACGCCCAAGTATCACATTCGCTCCGTTTATGAATTTTAATTGTCCGCCGGTTATGCCGCTCGTATTTACAAACACTTGTCCTGTAGTTGGTATAGTGCCGCCAACATTAGTACCATCAAAAATTAAAATGTCAGTTGACAAAGCACCCGTTACAGCTCTTGATGTACCGAGGCCATTTAATTGAGTATTCCAGTTGCCTAAAGTAGTATAAGCTGCAGGGCCCAAACCTCCTACCCAGTAGAATGTGTTTTGAGAAAATGCTGCCGGCGCAATTACCAACAGTAAATAAATAAGTACCGCTTTTTTCATAATGGCATTTCGTTCTTTATGCTTGAATAAGGTTATAGGGTTACGGCACTGTTGTCGTAAATCTATTATTTTTTTATTCAATCAAAGCCAATGTGGGCATAAGTTTTACCCAAAACAGCGATATTATTTTTCGGCAACGTTCCCGAAACTACGTGGGGGCTTTTATGTTATAACAAATGGAGAATTAACAAAGAAAATAGCCGGTAAGGCGACAAGGCGTTTTACCGGCTATTATTATTTCAAGGCTATACTTGTATGTCTAATAGTTTAATGGTTTTATTGTTGAATTGTTTCACTTTCAACTTTCCATTTTCAACTTTCAACTAATCACATCTGCGCTATCTGAATATTATTCCCACAGGTATCATCAAACACTGCTAATGTTACCGCACCCATTTTAGTAGGCAATATGCTAAACACAACACCCAGCGATTGAAGCCTTTCCGTTTCTTTAGCAACATCATCTACAGCAAAAGAAGTATAAGGGATACCTGCTGCTTTCAATGCTTTTTGATAATCTCTCGCTGGCGCAAAAGCCATTGGCTCCAGCACCAGTTCTACTCCTGATTGTTCTTCAGCAGATACTACCGTAAGCCATTTATATTCACCCATCGGCACTTCTGTTTTCTTTACAAAGCCTAATATTTCGGTGTAGAATTTCAATGCTTTGTCCTGGTCGTCTACCAGCAAGCTGGTGAGTTTAATTTTCATGCGAAATGATTTTTAGTTGGTTATTAATTACAGGAACAAACCTATAGCATTCCGCAAAGAAGCCATTATTCAAAATTGCTGTTTTGCAATTGGCGATAAGCCAGGGGTGTAAGCCCCGCTGCTTTTTTAAAGAAGTTAGAGAAGGAGGGCATGCTTTCATAACCTACTGCAAGGCAAACATCCTGCAGCGGCATGTCAGACTTTAATAAGTGTTTGGCCTTTTCTATCCGTATATCCTTAAGGTATTGATGTGGTGTTTGCCCATACAAACTTTTAAAGGAGCGGATAAAATGATACTTCGATAAAAAGGCAGTTTTTGCAATTTCATCTATATCTACATTTCTCCAGTAATGGTTATCCATGAACTCTTTGGAGTTGCGTACCTGCATAATGAAGTATTCCGGCGGAAAATATTTATCCCGTATCTCTTCTAATTGGGTTTGGTAAAATGTAGGAGGCATCGTGTCACAAAAATAAAAAAGGATGTTTATATCTACCGGAAAGAAAGCACAAATTCAAATAAGTTCCGTTCCTTTAACATCAATTACAAAAACACGCCATGAGTAAATATTTTTTAGTTCCTCTTTCTTCGCTTTTGTTCATCTTTTCCTGTAACCTTAAAAGAGAAAACCATAACGGTTATAAAAAAGGCGATAGACAAGAGTTAAAAAGCGATAGTGGTTATATAGGTATAACCATGCCGCCATCTGCTAATGGAGCAGAATACGGCGAGGCATTAAAATATCTTGAAGAAGGCGCACCCAAAAAAGCTATCTCCATCTATAAAAACTTGTGCCGTGTAGAAAATGACAGTTTAAAAACATATGCCTATTCTGGCCTTGCCGCAGCATATTGTGCTGATAAGGATTATAAAGATGCTATCAACTGTTATAATATGTCTATTAAGTATGATGCTCAAAATTCTTACGCATACATCGGCCTAGGTTCTGTATACTTCGAGTTGAAAGATTACAAAACAGCGATCAGGTACTACGAAACAGAACTGGCCCATAACAACAAAAGCGAAGATGCATATTGGGGCTTAGCATTGGTATATGATGCGCTTAATGACCTCCCTAATGCAAAAGCTAATGCGAAGAAATTTATTGAGCTGGCCCCTGATTCGAAATACAAACGTTTTGCTGATGATATATTGGCAAAGTAATTCAATTATAATTTTTGCTTCAATACATTTACAGGTTTCTTTTCCTCAGCAGCATACACCCCAATCCTATGCGTCCTCAACAAATAAGAAGACGCTTCAATACTCCCCGCCATTTTAAAACTAATAGCTTCCGAAGGTTTCTTCGGCATATGGCAATCAATACAATTATCTTTTATTGATGCGCCCAACGAAGCAGCCATGGTACAAAAGTTATGGTTCGCTTCGCTATGGCAGCCCATACATTTTTGAGAATAGAAAGCAAGATCAGTAGTTGCATTCTTATGTGGGTCATGGCAGGTAGAACAAGTCATTTTATTGCTTGCCAAAAAACATTTGCTCTCCGACATCAACCTATATTGATTACCATGTACATCAAAATCATTTGCGCTGGTTTGCTTTTGGTTGCTCATAAAAAAATTAGAAAGCGAATCACCGGGCCTGAATTTAAACCTTGATTCTATTTTCAGTTTATCATTGCCCGAATGGCAAAGCGCACACATATCCAGTTTTTGTTGTTGGTTCAGCGAGCTGTAAGTAGTAATAAATTTTGCAGCCTTCGCTTCCGGAAAATCCAAATGATAGCCAACATGGTTAGCAGCTGGGCCGTGGCAGCGTTCACAATCAATTCCATAAAGCAGGGAGTTCTTCACCAGCACTTCTGTTATACCTGCTGTTGAGGCATTTAGTTTACTGGTGATGTTAGAGCTGTGGCATTCAAAACAATCTTTGCCAATGAAGCGGTTAAAATCCGGATGCGATGCAGAAAAGCCGGGGCTGGTTGCCCAATCATGGACAGAAGTGTAATAAGAAACCGGCAGCTCAAATGTTTTATCATCACGCCAGTACAGCCATGTCTGTGCGTTTCGTAAACCGAAGGTTATATCAAAACGAAACGCTTGTTTTTCTTTGCCCTTTACATAAAGCACCTGGTATAGCCCGCTGTCACGTTTCTCCATCATCACTTTGGTACTATCATTATATACAAATGTATTTTGCCCTGTAGTAAAGTTGCCGTGAATAGTTTTTGAGGAAGCCGGTGCTGTAGCATTAAAGTGGGCGCTCAGCAAAGCAGAATCATAAATGGCCTGGTGGCATTGCCTGCAACTGAGCGAACCGGCAAATTGTTTTCCCCGCAGGTCATTAAATTCTTTGGGCGTATTATTTATACACTGCGATAAAAAAATAATGATGCCGCAAAGCGCTGAAATGATATATACAGATTTGCGGTTTTTTTTCATCTGTATAAATTTAGTTATTTCAGAAGAAGATATCTAAAAAATGAAACAACTTTCAATTTCACTCCATCTTCGCCCCACTCACCACCATCTCCGCATCCTTCGTCCCCTTCGGCGAACGGGTTTTAAATTTAAAAGAAGCACTCTGCCCCGGTTTCAACACTTCAAATACAGTAAATATTTCGTTGCTTATAGGAGCACCGGTTTTTGATATATAAGTAATGGTAAGTTCTATGTCTTTAAACGTGGCCGCAGTAGCGCTATTGGTAACATGCCCACGTATCACGCTTTGCCCAATAAGGTTATCATGAAAAGATATTTCCCCCGCTAAAAATTCTGTTGGGTGCTGGCTTTCTTTAGCTTTCAATTGCTCTCTCAAATCTGCCTCCGATTCTTTCCTTAGTATAGAATCTTTTACCCGTGCATCTTCCTTCACCACCGGCGAGGAAGGCTGCGACTGTTTAAGATACAACGCAGCACCTATTGCAACCAGCGCTATTATACCACCCAGCAACAACAATTTCATCCTCCGTGATTTTGTATCCGGTACATCTCCCTCTTCAGGCAATGGTATTTCTGTAGAAGATAAATGTTTATGCCCTGCTATCGTATGTACAGGCCGTACATGTAAGGGAAACAGATCAGACAGTTCGGGTACCTCCCCGGCTGGCAACCATTCTGGCATGCCCTCACACCAAACATTGGTATAGCTATCAATACCTTGCAAAAGCAATTCATTTTTTGCATAAGGGCCTTGTTGCTGGCCATCTTTTATGATAAAGTATTTTTCCATTATAGTCAGAACCGGGATTTATTAGATGTAATGATTACTAAGATTTTTTTTGTGAGACAAGCATTTGTTTTTCATGGCATCATCGTTGTGTCACTCACTTGTACCACATACCATTGTTCATCTTTAATTATGTTTTGCTAAGAGAACAAAGAGAGAAAGAGGCAAAGGAGTCAAATTATAACATCTCTTTTTTCTCTTTTCCTCTTTGTTCTCTTAGCCTTTAATTTATAACTCATAATTTATCATTCATAATTAGTCATCGACCTTCGCATCATTAAATGCCACATCAGTACTCTTGGTACCAGTAGGCACATTTGCTTTTAACTTAAAGTTTATTGTTTCACCAGGAGGTATTTTGTTACGCACTGTAAACTCTTCCAGGTCGAGTGTAGTACCATTTGCATTCTCATAAAAAACCGTGAAAGAAACATCTTTATAAATAGCAGTGCTGGCCGTATTGGTAATGGTACCAATCACATATTCTTCAGTATTATCCAGCTTTGGCTTTATAGTAAGATAATTGATAGGATATAATGCTTCGCTTTTCTTCTGTGGCCTATCTTCCATTTTTGATTCTATCTTCGGTTCTGCAGGATCGGGAGAATCACTTACAACAGCAGGTGGTGTATAAGTTGGCGTACTTGGTGCATTCTTATATTTATCATACGCAAAGAAAGCTCCGCCTGCAATTGCCAATAATAGTATCCATGCTATAGCTTTTCCTTTTGCCGGCCGCTCCTGTACTTCATACGACTTAACAATGTCGTCGATGCTTGTTTGCCTTCTGCTTCTTTGTGCAGGCCTTCCGGGTGTTTGCCCAAAAGAAGAGGATGAAGTACTGGCACTAAACAACGCATCTTTTACTTCCGGTATTTGATCGGCAGGTGTCCACTTGCTCAAACCCTTGAACCATACAAGCGTATCACGCCCAATGTTCATCTTTTTCAGATCTTCAATAGTAGCAGGGCCGTATTGTTTGCTACCTAACCTAACGAAGTATTTTTTCATGATGCGCTGCTTTTACCTGTTATACAAAGTGGGCATTTATTTTGAGAAATTAAAATTTATTTGTTGAACCGCAGAGGCACGGAGGCGCAGAGGTTCGCTAAGAAAAGTTCAGTAATGCTGATAAAGTACAAGAGTGCGACGCAACGATGCTTAATAGAATTACTAATGCTCGTCCCACAAAAAGAATCCTATTAATCAATAAATCTAATAAATCCCCGTTCAGAATTACTTCAAATACTGTTCATTTTGTTTGTCTGTACTAAACGAATACGGAAATGCCGCTTCGCTAACGCCACGGTTCGTTGCAGGCTTTGCACTCATAGTAAAATTCAACGTGCCTCCTTTTTGAATATCAAAATGGTTCAGCCAGTTCTTATCGTACAACGCACCATTAAGCTGTGCGGCTTGAATGTATTTATTTTCAGCGCTGTTAGCAGGCGCATTAATAATGAATTGTTTTCCGTTAGATAATGTAAGCGTTACTTTTTTAAACAATGGCGCACCTAATACATACTCATCCGTAGCAGGGCACACCGGATAAAAACCCATTGCACTAAAAACATACCAGGCAGATGTTTGCCCGTTATCTTCATCACCGCAATAACCATCTGGTGTTGCTTTGTATAAACGGTTCATTGCTTCACGAGCCCAGTATTGTGTTTTCCATGGTTGTCCTGCGTAATTATATAAATAGATCATGTGCTGTATCGGTTGGTTGCCATGTGCATACTGTCCCATATTTGCAATTTGCATTTCACGTATCTCATGTATCACTTCACCGTAGTAGGTATCATCAAATATTGGTGGAAGTGTAAACACGCTATCCAGCATTTTCACAAACATATTTTTGCCGCCCATTAAATTAATCAAGCCCTGCACATCATGAAAAACACTCCAGCTATAATGCCAACTGTTTCCTTCAGTAAATGCATCGCCCCATTTAAAAGGATTGAACGGCGATTGAAAAGTTCCGTCTTCATTTTTGCCACGCATTAATTTTGTTTGTGGATCAAAAAGGTTTTTATAATTCTGCGAACGCTTTGCATACAGTTTCAATTCTTCAACAGGTCGCCCAAGTTTTTTTCCCAATTGAAAAATAGTGAAGTCGTCGTACGCATATTCCAATGTACGTGCTGCATTCTCATTGATCTTCACATCGTAAGGAACATAGCCAAGCTTGTTGTAATAGCTAACACCTTTTCTTCCTACTGCACTCACCGGGCCTTCATTATTGGCGCCATGCAATAATGCTTCGTACAATGTATTTATATCATAGCCACGCAACCCTTTCATGTATGCATCGCTAACAACAGAAGCAGAGTTGTTGCCGATCATTATGTCTGCATAACCGGGGCTGCTCCACTCTGGTAACCAGCCGCCTTCTTTATAATCATTGATCAATCCTTCCTGCATTTCTTTATTCACTTCAGGAAATAATAAATTTAAAAAAGGATAAAGCGCACGGAACGTATCCCAAAAACCTGTGCCACCAAACATGTAGCCCGGCAATACTTTACCATTGTACGGGCTGTAATGCACAATATTTCCTGCCGCATCTTTCTCATACAATTTATTAGGGAACGAAACGGTGCGATACATGCAGGAATAAAATGTACGCAACTGATCAATGGTGCCGCCTTCAGGTTTTATTTTACCTAATACATTATTCCATTGTTTTCTTGCTTTTGCTTTTACTGTTTCAAAATCATCATTGCCTATTTCTTTTAAATTCAATTCTGCCTGTTCAATGCTTATGAATGATGATGCAACTTTTACATTTACTTTTTCACCTTTCGCAGTTTTAAATCCTACAATTGCCCCTGTATGATCTGCCTGCAACTCCAACGTATCTTTCGATAATTGATTTCCTCTCCATACCGATGCAACGGTGAATGCTTTATCGAACTGCAACACAAAATAATTTTTAAAGCCCGGCATTTTGCCACGGCTGTATCGCACACTATAACCAACTATCTTTCTTTCTTCGGGAATGATCTTTATATATGAGCCCCTGTTGAATGCATCTACTACAACAAATGCGCTGTCTGTTTGCGGAAAAGTAAAACGAAACCTTGCTGCACGTTCCGTTGGTGCTATCTCTGTTGTTATATCATGGTCGGCGAGGTACACACTATAATAATATGGTGTGGCAGTTTCCGATTTATGTGTGAACCAGCTTGCTCTTTCATCTTGATTAAAATGCATTCCTTTTACCGGCATAATGGCGAATTGCCCATAATCATTCATCCATGGTGAAGGCTGGTGTGTTTGTTTGAAGCCACGGATTTGATCTGCTGAGTATTGATATTGCCAGCCGTCGCCCATTTTGTTGGTTTGTGGTGTCCACATATTCATTGCCCATGGCACAGCAATAGCGGGGTATGTATTACCATTGCTCAAATCAACTTTAGAATCGGTGCCCATGAGTGGGTTCACATAATCTACAGGATCAGTTTGTGCGTTGGTTAATTGTGTAATGAAAATTGCGAAGAGGATGAGGTGGAGTTTTTTCATAGTGGAAATTTAAAACTTTAGACACAGATTAAACAGATTTTGTTTCACAGATTTTCACAGAGATGTTTGATTTTAATACCAGCTTTAGTTTTTTATAGCATCATCGTTGCGTCGCAATCCTTTCATCGGCATACCATTGTTCATCATTATGTACAAAAAAGAATACCGTAGTTTTTAAAACTACGGTATTCTGTACAGCGTAATGTGCGTTAATATTTATTACAATATAAACGAAACATGCAACATCGCCCTGTTTCTTGCTTTTACTGTTCCGCTGGCAAGATTTTGTGAAAATGGTGTTTGAATATTTGCTCCAACAGATATTTTTTTACCGGATAATTCTACCCCTGCTGTGCCCATTAATAAATTGCCACCGGATATATCAACCTTAAACCCATTATCGTTATCCTTCTGCGCCGTTTCATATAACACACCGGCATTCGGCGCAATCGTCACTTTATCTTTCACCCGAAACTTATAATATGCCTGGCTGTTAATGCTGAACTTATTGCCATAACGATACTCATATTTATTGGTGGTATTGATCTTATAACTGGCAGAGATATTCAAGCCTGCATCCTGCAAACGTATATCATACATGGTATTCAATGTAAAATCTGTGCTTGCTGTACCCAATTGAAAAAGGTTGGTTTCATTGGTGCCGGTTTTATCCGCAGGATTGTATTTACCTGTTGGTAATTTTATTCCTCCACCGATCCACAGGCTTTGCACCAGCAATTTATTATTCAATTGCTTTTTACTATTTACCAATTGATAATATCCTGTTACATTAATATCACCGATGCCATTTTTACTTGTAGTAGTTCCCTGATTCACCCGTTCATTAAAACTATAAGGCAACGACATCATCATTCTGAATTTCTTACCAATATTCCAGCCGCCCCATAGTTCTATCGTGCTGTAATTTTCTTTACTGGTAAGATAGGTTGTTGCGCCTCCGGCGCCAACATGAGTGAATAGTGAGTTGTATCTATATCTTAAACCGAATATTGTTTTACGAAACTCAGGCAGTATGCCGAGATAGCTATTGCCTACACCACAACCGCAGATATCACAGGCTGTTGCCGTTGTGCCAATAGTTATCATTATCGTAATGAGTATGATTATCTTTTTCATAATTACTTTTTTATTGTTCAGAAAACTGCTTGTCTGTTATAAAAGTTTTGTCGTTCAATGTTTGAAGAAATGTAACCAGCTGTTGTTTCTCTACAACTGTAAGAGGTATGCCTAACGAAGAGCCTTGTTGAAATACCGGATCTAAATTTGGTGTTTGTTGTACCTGCGATGAATAATGATCCAACACAGCTTCTACTGTAAAGAACCTGCCATCATGCATGTAAGGTGCTGTGTAGGCAAGGTTGCGCAGGCTTGGCACTTTGAATTTATATTTGTCTCCATCATTTTGTGTTATCATATAGCGGCCTTCATCATTAACACCGCTTATACTGATGCCATTATTCCTGAAAGAGTTATCAGTAAACAATGGTTCTTTGTGACAGGTGCTGCATTTTTGTTTAAAAATGGTATAGCCTTGTTGTTCATCTGGTGTGAAAGATTTGCCACCTTCATTTCGCATCACGCTATCATACTTACTGTTGCTGCTTACACACATCACCATAAATTGAGAAAGCGCTTTTAAAAAACTACTCGTTGTTATTTCATCCGTACCATAAGCTCTTTTAAATAATGCAGGATATTGCGATGAAGAGCGTAATTTATTCAACACGTTCGCCATTGTTTCATCCATCTCCACATGATTAGTTATTGGTGCTATAGCTTGTAAGTCCAAATCGAATATGCCGCCATCCCACATAAAACTTGTGTTCCATGCAAGGTTCATTATCGGCGGAGAATTGCGTGTCCCCATCCTATCGAAAATGCCATGGCTCACACTATGCCCATGATGTGTGAATGCTGATGTTTGAATATGGCAACTGCCACAACTGATAGTATTGTTAGCAGATAGTATTGGGTCATAAAATAATTTTCTTCCTAATTCAAAACCTTCTTTAGTAACAGCATTAGTTGAAAAATGGTAAACAGGTTCAGGAAAATTAGTTGGTTTTTGAAATGAAGCAAATGTTTCAATAACCTCTTTTTTACAAGCATATATACTTATACCAAAGAGGAGCAGCACGATCAAATGTTTTCGGTTCATAACAATTAATTTTCAGTGTGATCGTGGCGGAACATATCAACGTAATTATTAGCGACCGGTACACCTGGCAATATAGAATGGATCATACTCGTTGTTGCAAAACTCATATTAGTGCTGCCATTCAACGCTTTCAAAATATCTACCATTAAATGAATATTTGTTTCTTTACCTGCTTTTACTTTTGGTGTGCCTCTCGAAGTAAGGTCGAGTGTTATCGTTTTAATATTGTTTGGCGTAGCGCTACTGTATCCACCAAAACCACCAATATGATACATGAATGCATTGCCTGCTGCTGCGACTGCAGGTGAAGTGCCTTCCATTTTGAAGAAGATATAACCACTGTTCCAGCCCCAATACATATCGGCTGCTGCACCCGTAGGGTCTAATGCGCCTGTGCGTTTGCTGATATCCATTGTGTTTCTAAGGCTATCGACACCAACAGTAAACTTGAGTGTTTTATATTCTCCTTCCGGTACTTTTAAAATTGGCTCATGTGTAGTTGCATCGCTTTCATCAATTAAAAAATAACAACTGTCTTGCGGCACAGTAAATACAGTACCATCAACGTTGGTAAGCACAAAATTGCTTACATAATATTTCAATTTGGTTACTTTAAAAGATTCACCGCTTGCATTAGTGTAAGTGCCCGTGTTTAATTGCAAGTCTGCTGCACCTGCGATGTTATCAAACTCTACCGAGAGTTCAGCTTTTACATTAGTATTATAAGCAGGTGCATCATCTTTACTGCATGAGGCTACAGTCACAGCTATTGCTGCGATCAATAAAATATGTTTCATAAAAAATTATAGTTGTTTAAAAAAATTAGTTGCTGTGGTAATGAGCCAGTTGTGATTGAGGTACAGCACTATGATACCGATTGCCCAAAGGACAATAGTTATAGCAATACGTACACGTTTCATCACAGACGGGTCATACCAATCGTGTTGGCGAACCATTAGTTATGATTTAGTGATTGGGAAATGTGATGATCTGGAAATTAAAGGATCTCCAAATGGTTAACAGGCAATACCCGGCGGGTGAAAGTATGAACGGGGAGATGAAGCAGTATTTAATTCATCAACAATAACATAATGAGACAACCTGATCGTAAAAGACGCAGGTGTTATTGTTGCATAAAATGATTTTGATGAAATGATCTCGTTCTTGTTTTCTACTCTGCGTTCTGAATTTTGCTGATCTTTCTTTTCTTCTTCCTGCAATTTTTTCATCATCTGGCACTTACCATTACAGTGCATTTTTGGTTTTGCCTTATTGATACAATTCTTTGCAAAAGCTGAAGTATTGGCGTAATAATCAGCAACGATGATCACCCTGTTGAAGGTTTGAAACAACAAGGAAAGTAGAATGGTTATCGCTATCAGCCTCTTGAATATCACATAAAAGAATTGGTGCCGCAAAGGTAGCTGATAATGTTATTGGTGGCTGATTTTATCGAAAAAAAATTTCTTATAAGTTTCCGAAATAGGTATCTCCACATCTTTTATTCTTATCACATCTTTTTCAATACTATCTATTTTATCAATTGCTACCATATAAGATTTATGTACTCTACAAATGATATGTGCCGGTATTTCCTGTTCCAGTTCTTTGAAGGTTTGTAGCGTCATTATTTTTTTATCAATGGTATGTATCTTTCTGTAATCACGCATTCCTTCTATGTAGATAACATCGCTTAAAACAATTTTTTCCAGCCGGTATTCTGTTTTGATAAAAATGAATTTCTTTTCTTCTGTACTTATTTTCTTTACCAAATTATCCTGTGCTTTAGCAACAGCTTGTACAAAGCGTTCAAAAGTGAATGGTTTTAAAAGATAATCCGCCACATTAAATTCATACCCTTTCAATGCGTATTCATGATAAGCTGTAGTAATGATGACCTGGCTTTTTACTATAGAAGTCTCCAGTAATTGAATACCTGATAATCCACCCATATTTATATCAAGAAAAACAAGATCAACAGTATTTGATTGGAGAAAAACAAGTGCATCCATTCCGTTGTCAAAAGTGTTCAACAGGTTTAGGAAAGGAAGTTTTTGTACATAGCTTTTTGTACGCTCCAATGCAAGCGGCTCATCTTCGACTATGATACAATTAATTTTCATGAAGCTGAAGGAATAGTTTTACAGAATAAATATTGCCAGCCTTTTTTATTTCCAGTATATGCTTATTTGGATATAATAACTGCAAACGTTTTTTAATGATCTCATTTCCCAATCCCCCATACTCTATTTCAGTTGATGTATTAGGGTTGTATTTATTTTCACATTCAAATGTAATACTATCCGCCTCTATTGAAATATTGATATTCACTACACTACCTGTTCTATTATTCTCTGCATGTTTAAATGCATTTTCAATAAATGGAATAAAAAGCATTGGCTCTACCATTATGCCATTTGTATTTCCTATAACATCATACTGCACATAATTACTGTTAGATGAACGTATCTTTTGCAGGCTGATATACTTTTCAATGTATTGCAGTTCTTTATCCAGCGGGATTTTTGCTGTCTTTGTTTCGTACAGCATAAAGCGCATGATGTCGGATAGCTTATTCAGGTATACAGAAGCTTTTTTGGCATCCATTTCTATTAACACGTCAATATTATTTATCGTGTTGAATAAAAAATGTGGGTTGAGCTGTGACTTTATTAATGCCAGTTCTGTTTCATAATTCTTTTGGTTCAATTCTTCTTTCAGCTTTATCTCATTGTACCAGGTGATAAAACCTTTTATAATAAGCCCCATGCCTCCATTCAATAATGCTATGATAGACATTATTGCTATTATCCAGGTTGCGGAACTTAGCCCTTCTGTAAACAAACTCATTTTCGGAACTACAAAAAACATAGTAAAGCCGCCTATAATTCCGCACAATATTGAAACAATGATACCTGATACAAAAAGCAGCAGTATCTTTTTTTGTTTTAAAAATTTAGTGAATAGAAAATTATAAAACGAATAAAATCCAAGAACAGCGGGCGTGATAGCAAATGCAAATAAAAAAGAGATAAAGTAAAGGTTGGTTAAATGTGCCGCTCCTTTTGGCTTTACACCCATTCTTATACATAATATTATTACGAATAAAAGAAACAGGTATAAAAGCCAATAGCCGAAATGTAATAAAACAATGATCGATCTTTTCATATTACTCATCCAAGTTACACCAGTTCTTAAAGATTGCGGTCACCCTTTTTCCTTCCTTGTAACATAGAGCATGAAGCTTATTGTCGTTATTATCAAAAAATAACCAATTGCCCATGCATGAATATTGATACCGTTGCCCAGCCTGCTTTTGCCGTCTAATATTTCGATATAATTAAATGAACAATACGTATAAGGAATGGTGTAGCCATACTCCCAGCGCAATGCAAACATAGATGCAATAACCAATACAAGCCCGACGCCTATTGGTACTAAGAAATTTTTGTAACGGATGCTAATTAAATATTGCAGCGCAATAATAGGCAGGCAATCTATATAAAAATAAAAGTTGGCTTTTAAGAATGCTATTAAAGGAAATGGTTCTTTTGGAAAAGGCACTTTACTAAATAATAGAGAAGGAATAATACCAGCAAGCCAGATCCCAACGTTGAACAATATAAAAAACTGAAACATCATTATTAATATCACCAGCAGTTTGGAAAAGAAAACTGTGGAAAGTTTTTGCGGCGTTGTAAACACCTGTTTCCATGTGTTGTTTTTAAATTCTAATTGCGTGGTTAAGCTTGTTGCAAGAATAACACCCATTGGCAATAAAAATACAGCCATTGATTCCCAGCATTTATTAAAGAGTGATTCCCAAAATTGTGGTGATACATGATGTGCTGCCAATCTTTCGATGTTTGTCATTTGCGCTATCATCATAATTGCAGGAATAAAAAATCCGCCAATAATTACCAGCCATGATGCGGCGCTATGTTTTTTCTTTAGCCATTCGCTTTGAAAACTATGTATAAAAGAGAGCATATTATCAGTTATTTATCAGGTTCATAAAAATTGCTTCAAGATCATTTTTAACAGCAGTTATTTCATACACCTCAATACCTTCTTCAACCATTTTTTTATTCAACTTTGCTATTGCTTCCTTTTCTATCGCCGATATTTGCACTTTACCATTTTTGATTTGTGCAGATAATCCATTCATCAATTGCATTGTTTTTACAGCATCGCTTGTTTCAAAAACAATACAGGAAGATTGCTGTTGCTTACTTGTTAATTCATTTAATGTGCCCTGGAACATCATGTTGCCATTATTGATTATGCCTACATGCGTAACTAATTTTTCTATCTCTGCTAATAAATGGCTGGAGATGATTATTGATATCCCTTTCTCAGCATTTATCTTTTTTAATAATTCACGTATCTCAATGATACCATTAGGATCAAGCCCATTTGTTGGTTCATCTAATATTAGCAAAGAGGGATTGTTTAGCATTGCCATTGCAATACCCAATCGTTGTTTCATACCTAAAGAAAATTGCCTTGCTTTTTTATTTCCTGTATTATGCAAGTCAACCAATTGCAAAACCTCACCAATACGCTCTTTGGGGCATTGATATATTTTTTGCAGCACTGCTAAATTCTCAATAGCAGTTAAATGCCCGTACAATGAAGGGCTTTCAATCAGCGAACCTGTATTTTTTAAAATAGCGATGCGGTTATCTTCAAATGTTTTATTAAAAACATTAATTGTGCCTTCTTGCTTTTTTAATAAGCCAAGCAGCAAGCGAAGCGTTGTTGTTTTACCAGCGCCATTGGGGCCAAGGAAACCATAGATAGCGCCATGCGGCACCTGTAGGTTAATATTATTTAAAACAGTTTCCTGCGGTGAAAATTTATAAGAGAGGTTTTTTGTTTCTACACAATACATGGCGTTGCTTTATTAATTGCTCAAAAATATTTAGAGAGCAGCCTGCTTACAGATGCATTATGCGAAAGCGATCTATTTGCCTGCAAAATGGCAGATATGTCCTGCAAAATGTTTGCTTTGAATTATATGAGCGGGTTGTGAAGTAAAAAATTATTGATTATCATTGAGATACTAAAACAACCTTTATGAGATGCTTTAAACCTTTCCTTTTATTCCTTTTTTCTATTTGTTTTTTGCAAACGGCTATTTCTCAAACCATGTGGAAATATTTTACGGCAGACGATTTTAATGCACGCCGTAAAAAAGTAATGGAAAAAATCGGTGATGGTGTTGCTATATTACAAGGAGCTGCTTTGCCAGAGGGATATATAAAATTCAGGCAGGATAATAATTTTTATTACCTCAGCGGCGTAGAAACACCAGATGCAGTAATGATCATTGACGGCAGAAATAAAAGGTGCACTTTATTAGTGCCAGATGAAACTTATAATGATATAAGAAGAGAAGCCCGGATAAAAGCCGGCGACTCTGCAGCAAAAGAATATAAATTTGAAGCAGTAGTTTCTAAAACAAGGTTTGGTTATTTTTTACAAGGCCTATCTAACACAAATGCTAATGTTTATATTTCATTTGCGCCTGAAGAAATGCAGGAAATGTGCCGCGACCGCAGCACACAGCAAAATGTGCGCCGCTTAAATGATCCATGGGATGGCCGGCTTTCCAGAGAAATGAATTTTTATAACAAATTGCGTGAACGTTATCCTGCTATAAATTTAAAAAACCTTTCGCCTATTTTGGATGAGATGCGCTGGGTAAAAGATGATAAAGAAATTGCAGTGATAAGAGAATGCGGCCGCATTGGTTGCCTTGGTATCGATGAAGCAATACGAGTAACAAGGCCTGGAATATACGAGTATCAAACTGTTGCAGCTTGTGATTTTGTTTATGCAAATAATGGAGCTTCTTTCCCTGCTTATTTTCCTATCGCTGCATCGGGTGCACAAGGATTGGATTGGCATTACAACGCTAACAACCATATTTTGGAAGAAGGTACGGTATTGCTAATTGATTATGCTCCTGAACTGAATTACTATATGACTGATATTACCCGTACATGGCCAGTATCAGGCAAGTTTACTGCTGAGCAGGTAAAATATTATGCTTGTATAAAGGAGGCCCGCAGCAGCATCATTGCAGCGATGAAGCCGGGCGTATATTTAAAAGAACTGGAAGCTGTTTGCAAAAGCGTGTATGAAAAACATGGCTTTACCAATTTATATCCTGGCGGTATCGGGCATTTTGTAGGTATGTCAGTACATGATGTGGGTGATTACACAAAGCCTTTTGTAAAAGGAACTGTTTTTAATGTAGAACCTATCATTGAAGACAAAGCCAAAAAAATGCACCTGCGCCTTGAAGACACCATTGTTATAACAGAAACGGGTGCCGAAAACCTTACTCCACAATCTCCTGTAGAGGAAGAGGCCATTTATAAATTAATGAAAGAGAAGGGTGTTGGAGAAAATTAATTACTATTTACAAGCAAATAAAAAAGCCTTACAAAAATTGTAAGGCTTTTTTATTTCGTAATTCTAACATTTCTTTCACTTATGGGGTATTATATTAGATATCTATTCCTTCACTAAAACTTAAAAAAATGAAGCTCCTCCTTGTTCCAATGTTATCATTGCTTTCTGTTTTACCATTTAGTAATTATGATCCTTTAACTGATACGGATACAGTTACTGAATCAACCTGTTGCAGTTCATCCGGGCTTTTGCTGCAACCAGATCCTAAAGACGGTGAAGGCAAAATGAGGTCTATTGTTTTTAAAAGCCAGGATTATTGCAGGGTTGAGCTGAAGGATTTTGATTTTGATGTAAAATTTTCTGTGGTTAGCGCTACGGTTTATTTTACAGGTGCCAATTTTAAAGGTATAGAAAAAGGATTTATTACAAGTAATAGCCTTAGGCCGGTTCGTAGTTTAATGGATCGTTGCCAACCTGGGTCAATAGTAATATTTGATGATGTGAAAGTAAAAGGGCCTGGTGATGAGATACGGCCAATAGATGGGGTTACTTATAAATTATACTAGGCTGAAAAAGCGCAATAAAAAAGCCTTGAAAAATCAAGGCTTTTTTACTTTCTGCTCCCCCTTATTGACGAAAGATGCAGCTATTATAAATTGATTGAAACTGTAATTATTTATAAATAATACAGGTTGTTTTGTTGTGAAAGTCGGAATTTGTTGACAGTATATTTTCTACTCCGTTCTTCCAAAACTTACACTTTTGGTCCGATCCTGTTCCTGCTACAAATACATCCGGGCCCAAAACATAGATGAAAAGGCCATCACCATGAGAATTGCTTAAAGAAGTTTTCGTTCCATTTTTCCAATAAGCAGGTTTATCACTATTATCAGTTCCTGCTATATATAAATCAATGCCTGATAGAAAAGTATTAAATGTTAGAGAGCAGTCAGGAATGCTTACCGGTGTTGTGTTTTTCCAATAAAGCCCAACAATACTACTGTTATCGGTTCCTGCTATATATACATCGCTGCCCGAAACAAGGATGGAATTGGCCACACCAGGCGTTGTAGTGATACCGATACCTGTTCCATTTTTCCAGTATTTTGGTATCTTATTTCCAACAGCATTTGTTTCGTAACCGGCTACATATATATCAGTACCAGATACAGATATGGAATTTGCCACAGATTCATTCGTTCCATTGCCAAGTACTGTTTCGGTTCCGTTTTTCCAGTATTTAGCAGTAAATACTCCTGCAGCATTTCTTTCTCCACCACAGGCATACACATCACTGCCACTTATGAAAATTGAACCAAGCCCAGCCTCACGGGTGCCATCGGTAAGATAATTGGCGGTTCCGTTCTTCCAATAGGTAGCTCGCCATTGAGTAACTTTTAATGAGCCTGATACATATACATCACCGGTATTGGTTACTGCCATCCCGGTTGCAAATGATTCTGTACTTCCACTCAATACCGTTGGTGTACCATCTATCCAAACCTTTGCCTGCTGCAGGCCTAAAGCGGTTGTCCATTCTGTTCCGCAGACATATAATTTAGCCACAGTTGTAGTAAATGTTATTTCGTCACCGTATGCTGTTCCTGCGCTGCTGGTGGCATAGGCCCGTGCATGATAAGTGGTATTTGCCGCCAAACCTGTAATAACAGAATTGAATGATCCACCTCCTGCACCATCAATGGTTTTAGTAGCTAGTGCTACTGTAGGATTGGCGGCGATGTCCCAAACCACACCTCTTGCCGTAACTGCGGCAGATCCTTCGGAACTGATATTGCCACCCGAACTCGCCCCTGTAATTGATAAGGAAGAAGCAATTGTGGTAGTAAGTGTGGGCAATACAACAGAGGGTGTTACATCTGCTTTGTCTTTTTTGCAAGACGTAAAGATTGCCGTTGCAGATAATAGAATAAGGAATATTTTTTTCATGGTACAAAAATGAAAATGATTTACACTTTGTACAATCATTAAAAAATATGATTTTTTGAGATTATGCCCGCCTTGGTTCGTGTCTCACAAACCATTCTCCATGTTCTCCGCTTCAATAAACGATCAATAATGATATGCTGTACAAGAGTGCGACGCAACGATGATGTTTAAAGCGGTAATGCTGGTTACAAAAACAAAAAAGGCCAGCATTTCTGCTGACCTTTTCGCTCCCCCTGCTGGACTTGAACCAGCGACCCTCTGATTAACAGTCAGATGCTCTAACCAACTGAGCTAAGGAGGAGTTTACCCCTTTTGGGGACGCAAAAATAAGGGTTTTTAGTTTTTGGAAAAAAAATAAACGCAACTATTTAAGCCAATTAAACAAGCTATTTCCGGCAATACCTACAAAAACACCTTCTTTTCGTATCTCAACCGGAAAAATCTTTAAAAAGTATCCTTCTCCGCTCACATTTCTGCCATTTTGCAGGCTGAATTTATAGCGATGCAAGGGGCAAACTATATTGCCTAAAGCATCCATATATCCGTCGGCCATAGTGCCACCGGCATGAGGGCATTTTTGAGTGCAGGCAAGGAGGGTGTCATTATGTTTTGCCAGGCAAATGGTTTTGCCACTAACATTGATCTCTGTCATTCCATTTTCATGAAAGGAGAGTTCTTCGATGTTATCTGCAATTTTATGCCAGGTATATTTTTCCATGAAGGGCTTAATTACACAGATTTAACGGATTACACGGATTAAATAATCCGTGTAATCCGCTTAATCCGTGTTATCATAAATTAATAAAAGAACTCTGCCTTGTAAGGATAACGTATGCGATACATATCTCTCACCGAATTTAAAATAGTTTGCCGCAGGCCGTCCATATTGGTACGTTCGGTAGCAGATACAAAAACACAATTGCCTTTCGTTTCTTCCTGCCAACGTTGCTTCAAGTCGTTAAGTATTTCTTTCTTCACATCATCTTCCAGCCATTGATCAAACACTTCTTTTTCGTATTTATCCAGTTTATTAAAAATGGTGATCGTTGGCTTTTCTGCAGCGCCTAATTCAGCCAATGTTTTATTAACTACATTCAATTGTTCTTCGTATTGAGGGTGAGAAATATCCACCACATGCAACAACACATCCGCTTCACGTACTTCATCCAATGTACTTTTAAAACTTTCTACTAGATGATGTGGCAGCTTTCTTATGAAACCAACCGTATCGCTCAGCAAAAAAGGCGTTTGTTCAAACACTACTTTTCGTGTGGTAGTATCAAGCGTTGCAAATAATTTATTTTCTGCAAACACTTCACTCTTGCTCAATGCATTCATCAATGTAGATTTACCAACGTTGGTGTAACCCACCAATGCAACACGGATAAATTCGCCGCGGTCTTTGCGCTGCGTAAATGATTGCTTATCTATCTCCACCAATCGCTTGCGCAACAAACTGATCTTATCTTTCACAATACGCCTGTCCGTTTCAATTTCCGTTTCACCCGGGCCTCTTGTACCCACGCCACCACCTTGCCTTTCTAAGTGTTTCCACATACCTCTAAGGCGAGGCAATATATATTGATATTGCGCCAGTTCCACCTGTGTTTTTGCTTGTGCAGTTTTTGCACGGCTGGCAAATATGTCTAAGATAAGGTCGCTTCTATCAATTGTTTTTGTGTTCAGTTCTTTTTCAATATTCTGTATTTGGGATCCTGTCAATTCATCATCAAATATTACAAGGTTGATGTTGCCTTTTAAAATGATGTATTGTTTTATTTCTTCCAGTTTTCCTTTTCCTACAAATATTTTACTATCGGGGTGAGGCAATTTTTGTGTGAATCGTTTTACAGTATGTGCACCGGCAGTCTCTGCTAAAAACGCCAGTTCATCCAGATATTCATTTACCTGTTGCTCTGTTTGCTCTTTGGTTACTAAGCCTACCAGTATAGCGTTTTCTTCTTTTGTTATTTTTTGTTTTTTCTCTATCATATATTCTTGCCACAGGTTACCCGGATTTATATCACAGATAACTCAGATTTTTTAAATTAATTTTTATTTAGCCAACATTTGTTTTTCAATTAAGCATAGTTGTGTCACTCACTTGTACGGCATCGCTTTATTGATCTTTCATTATGTTTTGTTTATGAACCGCAAAGACACTAAGTCACAAAGTTGAGCAAAGAGATAATGTACAAGAGTGCGACGCCAATGAAGCTTAATAGCATTACTGCTGCCTAGTACAAAAGTAAAACGTTCCGGCTGGCCGGAACGCTTTATTAATTATGTATCTATCTTTTAGTTTTTTACAGAACTATTCGATGTCCATTTTTGCAATTCAGGGCAGCTCTTATATTCATCTGCAATCATTACATAGTATGTTGGTATTTTTTTATTGAACCATGCTTCCAAAGCGTCATTCTTTTTATCTTCCAAAGCTCTTTGCGCTATCTTATTATAGTCGTCTTTCATGTTCTCACGGTGAGGTTCTGATTTTGATTTCAGGTAAACAATACGGATGCCTTTTTTGCCACGCTCATCAGTAAATTCTGTTGGTTGTGAATATTGGCCAACTTTCAAATCTTTCATCATCAATACCATTTCCTTATCCAATTGGTCTATTGTAACATAAGTGCTTCCGTCTCTTCCCATAAATTGCCCCGCAGTAAATTTACCTTGTTCGTCATCACTGTATTTTGATACTGCTTCTCCAAAACCCATAGTACCTGCTATCAGTTTCGCCCTTACAGAATCAAGTTTATCTTTTCCTTCCTGCATCTCAATTTTTGTTACCTGTGGCACTATCAATATATGCCTTACGGTAGCATCGTCACCGGCACGGCTTACCAATTGTATAATGTGGTAGCCAAACCTTGTTTTGAACGGGTTCGATATCTGCCCTTCTTTAAGCGTAAATGCTTTTGACAACCAGGTAGCATCCATTTCTTTACTATTGCGGTTCACATCGTATTTGCCGCAATTGTCTTTACTGCCCGGATCTTGAGAATATAGTGCCGCTATAGAACAGAAATCTTTTTTACCACTTTCAATTTGCTGCTTGTATGTTTTCAATTGCTCTACTGCATATTCTTCCGCATCCCTGCTTGCTTTCGGATAACTGATTATCTGGCTTACTTCCACTTCGCTTTCATACAATGGCAAACTATCTGTAGGTATCTTATCAAAAAAATCCTGTACTTCTTTTGGTGTGATGCGTACATTTTCAACAACTTTGTTACGCATCTCTTTAGCTAAAAGGTTATCTCTAAAACCATCTCTGAAATCTTCTTTTAATTGATAAACAGTTTTACCGGCAACTCTTTCCAATTCATCTTTAGAACCATACTGGCTCATAAAATAACGGATCTGGTTATCGATAGCTGTTTCTACTTCTTCGTCTGTAACCGGCAATGAATCTTTTTCAGCCTGCAATACCAATGCTTTGATGCCAAGCGCTTGTTCCAACGTAGCGCAAAAAGCATTCGCTGGCAATTCAACTCCCTGGCGCTGCATATCTAAAAGGCCATTGTCGATATCGCTTTTTAAAACAATTTTATTTCCCACTACGGCAATGATCTTATCGGCCAATACTTTTTTAGGAGCTGTTGGCTGTGCCTTTGCAGAAGTAAAAAATACCAATGCTGAAATAAAGAATAAAAGATGCTTCATGATAACTTTTTTGCTTGCCAAAAGTAACTTTCTAAAGGTTAAAACCCTTTGGCAGCCTGCTTATTTAACAAATGTTTGGGGTGAGGAAAGCTTCAAGTTGCAAGCTACAAGGGTGTAAATATTTGGCTTAAACCATCAATCATCCTTGTAGCTTGAGGCTTGTAGCTACTTACAGCGTCCTTTTTACTTCCACTTCTTCAAACGCTTCTACTATGTCACCCGTTTTAATATCGTTATAGTTCCTAATGGTCAAGCCGCACTCCATACTTGAAGTAACTTCTTTTGCATCGTCTTTAAAACGTTTCAAGCTTCCCAGTTCACCGGTGAAGATCACAATACCATCTCTCACCAGGCGGATGCGGTTGTTACGGGCAATCTTTCCATCCAATACAAAACAACCTGCAACGGTAGCTTTATCAAAACGGTAAGTTTCCCTGATCTCCACATTACCCAATATCTTCTCTTCCACTGTAGGTTCAAGCATACCTTCCATCGCACTCTTGATCTCTTCAATTGCATTGTAGATGATAGAGTACAATTTGATCTGGATACCTTCCTGCTCACCTAAACGTGCTGCTTGTATTGAAGGGCGTACATTGAAACCAATGATGATCGCATCGGATGCATTTGCTAAGGTTACATCACTTTCGGTGATAGCACCTACAGCTTTATGTATCACACGGATCACAATTTCTTCTGTACTTAATTTTTGTAAACTATCGCTTAATGCTTCTACCGATCCATCCACGTCACCTTTAATAATTACATTAAGTTCTTTAAAGTTTCCTAATGCCAAACGGCGGCCGATCTCATCCAACGTAATGTGTTTCTTCGCCCTCATACCTTGTTCTCTCAATATCTGGCCACGTTTGTATGCTGTTTCTCTTGCATCTGCTTCATCAGCAAATACTTTAAATGTTTCACCCGCTTGTGGTGCACCATTTAAACCCAATATCAAAACCGGTGTAGAAGGAGGCGCTGTTTCAATACGTTGGTTACGTTCGTTGTACATCGCTTTTACTTTACCGAAATGCTGGCCAGAAACGATCATGTCGCCCTGGTTCAACGTTCCGTTCTGTACAAGGATAGTTGCAACATAACCACGGCCTTTATCCAATGTTGCTTCAATGATAGTACCTGATGCAACTTTATCCGGGTTAGCTTTTAATTCAAGGATATCTGTTTCCAGCAATATTTTTTCCAATAAAAGGTCAATATTCAATCCCTGCTTAGCACTTATTTCCTGGCTTTGATATTTACCGCCCCAGCTTTCTACCAATATATTGTTGGCTGCTAATTGCTCCTTGATTTTTTCAGGGTTAGCGCCATCACGGTCAATTTTATTTATCGCAAATATCATTGGCACATTAGCTGCCTGCGCATGCGAAATAGCTTCTTTGGTTTGTGGCATCACCGCATCATCTGCAGCAACTACTATCACAGCTATATCTGTAACTTTCGCACCACGTGCCCTCATCGCCGTAAAGGCTTCGTGGCCTGGAGTATCAAGGAAAGTGATATGCCTTCCATTTTCCAATGTTACTTCGTAAGCGCCGATATGCTGTGTGATACCACCGGCTTCACCTGCGATCACATTCGTGTTGCGTATATAATCGAGTAAAGATGTTTTACCATGATCAACGTGGCCCATGATCGTTACGATCGGAGCCCTTGGTTTTTGATCTTCTTCATTATCATCATCATCATCGTCTTCCAATTCGGTAACATCTTCGACTCCTAAAAATTCTACTTCGTAATTAAATTCGCTTGCTACCAATTCAATAACGTCTGCCTCTAAACGCTGGTTGATAGACACCATTATACCCAAACTCATACACTTGCTGATCACATCGGCAAAACTTACGTCCATCAAGTTCGCCAGCTCGCTCACCGAAATAAATTCGGTAACCTGTAGCTTGTTGCTTTCATCGCCCATTGCGCCGCTTTGTTCTGCCTGTTCATCACGTTTTGCTTTACGGTATTTAGCTTTAAGGCTTTTACCCCTGCCGCCAGAACCTGCAAGCTTAGCTTGTGTTTCTCTTAATTTATCTTGAATTTCTTTTGCGTCAATTACTTTATCCTCACGGCGGCCCATGCCTCCACCAGTACCAGCTCCAGCTCCTTTATTGAACCTGTTTCCGCCACCAGTATTGTTGCCCCTGTTTTGGCCACCTTGATGTTGGCCTCCACCTTGGCCGTGCTGAGGCCTTCTGTTCTGTGTTCCTTGCCCACCTTGGTTTTGGCCTTGTTGGCCTCCGCCTTGCTGTTGGTTTCCTTGCCCTTGTTGGCCACCTTGCTGTCCACCTTTCTTTTCGATAGGTATGCGTTTGCGGCGGCGTTTTTCGTCGTTGCTGTCTTTTTTAGGCCTTGTATCATTATCAAGCGGCAATTCTATCTTCCCTAAAATTTTAGGGCCCGTTAGTTTTGCTGCCTGTATATTTTCAATAACTGGAGGAGCTTCTTCTTTAGGTTCTTCTACCACAGGTGGTGTTACCACAACAGGTTTTTCTTCTTCTTTTTTAGCAACAGGTTTTTCTTCTGTTGTTGCTTTTTTCGTTTTCTTCGGTTCTTCTTTTGGCTCTTCCTTTTTAGGTTCTTCTTCTTTTTTCTTGGTTGATTTCTTTGGCCTTGTAGATGAATCTATTGCAGAAAGGTCGATCTTGTCCAATACTTTCGGTGCTTCAATTTCAGGTGCTTCTATCTTCGTTACTTCTGTTGTTGCTACCGGAGTTTCTTTGGGCTCTTCTTTTGGTTTTTCAGGTTCTACCGCTGGCTTTTCTTCTTCTTTCGGTTTTTCTTCTACAGCTTTCGCTGCTTCTTTTTTCTTGAAAGAAAGATCTTCCTCATCTTTTTTCTTCTTCGGTTCAGAATTGCCGCCCGATTTTACCAATTCTACTTTTTCTGCTTTTTCTTTTGCTGCTTTATCTTGTTGAAACTCTGACTGAAGCACACGGTACATCGGTTCCGTAAGCTTGGAAGTCGGTTTCAAGTCGTCGCTTTGAAATCCTTTAGATACAAGAAAGTCTACCAAGGTGTCCTTACCTATGTTAAACTCTTTGGCCGCAGCCATCAACCTTGGTGTTGTTGCTTCTGACATTATTTGTTTTTAGTTATCGGACTACGGTCAACAGACCGCAGACCACAGAAAATCCTTTTTAATTTTATAGATGATAGTCCATGGTCTGTGGCCCGTGGACTATCGTCTTTTATTCCTTTCCAAATTCTTCTTGTAAAATCTTTCTTACATCTTCTATTGTCTCTTTCTCTAAGTCGGTCCTACGCTCCAATTCTTCTGCACTTAAATCAAGTACCGATCTTGCCGTATCGCAACCCACTTTTTTCAACGCTTCAATTACCCATGGTTCGATCTCATCTGCAAATTCATCGAGGTCAATATCAAATTCTTCTACTTCACCTTCATTATCACGGAACACATCTATTTCAAAACCTGTTAATTCACATGCTAATTTGATATTCACACCTCTTCTTCCGATTGCTAAAGAAACCTGGTCTGGCTTAAGATATACGTTAGCATGTTTTGCTTCCATATCAAGGTCCATACTGGTTATTTTCGCCGGCGTTAAAGAACGCTGTATCAATAATTGTGTATTTGCTGTCCAATTGATCACATCTATATTCTCATTCTTCAATTCACGAACGATACCATGGATACGGCTACCCTTCATACCAACACAAGCACCCACCGGATCGATCCTGTCATCGTAACTTTCAACAGCAACTTTTGCTCTTTCTCCCGGGTCACGAACGATCTTCTTCACAACAATCAGGCCATCAAAAATTTCCGGAACTTCTATTTCCAATAATTTTTCAAGGAACAATGGGCTTGTTCTTGAAATGATGATAACTGCCTGGTTATTTTTTAATTCTACTTTTTTTACAACGCCTCTTACGCTTTCGCCTTTTTTAAAGTAGTCTGTTGGTATTTGTTCAGATTTAGGCAACAACATTTCATTGCCTTCTTCATCCAACAACAACACTTCTTTTTTCCATACCTGGTAAACCTCTCCGCTCACTATTTCACCAACACGGTCTTCGTATTTTTTAATAAGTATGTTCTTTTTCAAATCGTTGATACGTGCAGCCAGCGTTTGTTTACCAGCCAATATTGCACGGCGGCCAAACTCTTTCTGGATATCAACCTCTTCGTATAATTCTTCACCAACCTGGTAATCCGGTTCAATCTTAATGGCATCTTTATATTCGATCTCAGTAAGGGTATTATAAAGATCATCATCGTCAACAATAGTACGGCGACGGAAAATTTCCAGATCACCTTTCTGGTCATTAACGATCACGTCAAAACATTCGTCACTTCCGTATTTTTTACGGATAAGCGTTTTGAATACGTCCTCCATAACTTTCATCAATGTAGGGCGATCAATGTTTTCAGCTTCTTTAAATTCCTGAAAAGAGTCAATTAAATTTATACTTGCCATATTCCTCGCCGGCTACTCTCCCGATAACTATCGGGATTATTTCCCCGCCGGTGTGGGGGTTTTGTTATGTAATGTTTTATTAGAACCTTATTTGAACCGTAGTTTGCTTTATATCCGTAAAGCTTATCTCGGTGTTTTTTGTAACGGCTTTTTTTCCTTTTCCTTCTGTTTGTTCAATGGTAATGCTGTCATCTGTTGTTGAAACCAATTTGCCTTCCTGCTTTGTATCATCTGTTTTTACCACCTCCACAAATCTTCCGATATTCTTTTTGTACTGGCGAAGGAGTTTTAGTGGTTCGCCAATGCCGGGGCTTGATACTTCCAATGAAAAATCGCCGTCCGGGTACATTGCCTGCTCTTCCATTGCTTTGTAGAGCGCCCTGTTTATTTTGATACACTTTTCAATCCCCAAGCCACTATCCGCATCAAGGTATATCTTAAAATTGTTGGTTGGTTTTATTTTTATAGAAACCAGGAAGATATCATCCTGCAACAACGGTTCCAATAATTTTTCTACTGCCTGTATTTGTGTTTCCTGAGTCATGATAAAAGAAGAAGGGAACGAGCCCGTTCCCTTCATTGTGTCATTTTCCTTTTGCAAATATACATTAATACGGAACAAATTCCAAAAGCTTCATTTGCTTTTGGCCATTGTACAATTTTAACAGGATCGAATTTGTTTGAATTATACCTTTACACTATGAAATTCTTAGGCACATTATTCGAATTGTTCCTGTTGTACCTGCTTTACAAGCTCATTTTCGAATTCATCATCCCGCTTTACCGCACTACTAAAGAGGTAAAGCAAAAAATGGGAGAGATGCAGCAACAAATGAACCGCCAACAGCAACAAAACCAGCAGTTTACGGCTACTCCAAAGGAAAAGGCTCCCAGTTCTAAAAACGAGGATTATATTGAATTTGAAGAGGTGAAATAATCACTTTCTTTACGCTAAAAGCTGTTCTATTCTCTCTTGTGGCAGCAATAAATGTGTTTTCATGCCCAATTCAATAGCTGCAGGCAAATTAGTATAGGAATCATCAATGAAGAGAGTTTCGCCGGCTACAATACCTGCATCCTTTACAATAAATTCATACACCTCTTTGTGCGGTTTACGCAAACCTATGACATGAGAATAATAGGCTTTGGTAAAATAATCATCCAAAAAACCGCTGCCAAACTGCTTTTCAAATATCTGGTGAACAACTTCCAGATGAATACTATTGGTATTGCTTAAAAGATAGATCTTATACTTTTTAGAAAGCTCATTTAAATAATTCAAACTTTCAGCTCTGAAATCGAGCAACATGGCGCACCATGCATCAATAATTTGTTCGTTGGAAATAGGCTTGTCTGGTATTTTTTGCAATACCGTAAAAAAATCCTGGTTACTTACTTTACCTGTTTCCAGTTTTTCAAACAATTCATCCGCTTTGAATTGGGTGTACATCGCATCTAAATTATGGAAGCCTAATTTTTTGAGTGCTGTTGCTGTTTTGTCGTAATCCAAATTCAATAATACGCCGCCAAGATCGAAGATGATATTCTTAATGCCCGTCAATTCCATTGCTGATTTTTTGGCAAAAGTAAATTACTTGTTTTTGGGACAAACAAAATTTCTTTACTCAACATCGTTGTGTCACTCACTTGTACCGTAGATACTTTACTGAGCTTTTATCATGTTATGTTTTATTAAACCGCAGAGGCGGAGAGGCGCTGAGAAAAACAAACTTCAACTCTGCGTCTCTCCGCCTCTGCGGTTTAAACTTATTTCAATTTAAAATTCGCTTCCTTCACATCACGGCTATTGCCACCAATGAAAACTTTAAATGCGCCCGGCTCCGCTACATACTTCAAATCGCTGTTGTAAAATTTAAGATCGTTTGCAGTGATAGTAAATGTTACCGTTTTGCTTTCTCCAGCCTTCAACCATATTTTTTGAAATCCTTTCAATTCCTTTACCGGCCTGGTTATGCTGCCAACCATATCACGAGTATAAAGTTGTACTACTTCGCTTCCGTCTCTTGAGCCTGTATTGGTTAACGTAACCGTAGCTGTTATTTTTCCTGTGTTTGTCAACGATGAATCGCTGAGTTTAATATCGCTGTACGAAAAAGTGGTATAGCTTAATCCATAACCAAAAGGATACACCGGATCGTTAGAAATATCTAAATAATTAGAACGGAATTTTTGAAACCATTGTCCATCTGGTAAAGGGCGCCCGGTATTTTTATGAGAGTAATAAATAGGTATTTGTCCAACATTTTGAGGAAATGTAGTTGTCAGTTTTCCTGAAGGGTTTACATCTCCAAACAACACATCAGCAATTGCATTACCCGCTTCCGATCCGCCAAACCATACATTTAATATAGCAGGTACATTTGCATTCTCCCAACGTATAACTAATGGCCGGCCAGTGAATAAAACCAACACCACAGGCTTGCCAGTTTTTAATAATGCTTCCAATAATTCACGCTGCACTTGTGGTACTCTAAGATCAGAACGGCTGCTACTTTCTCCACTCATTTCAGATGCTTCGCCCAAAGCCGCAACAATAACATCTGCTTGTGCAGCTATTGCTAATGCTTCGTTTTGCATTTCCTGTGCAGTGCGTTTATCTCTACCAATCGAGCGCCCAAACATTGTTGCTCTTTCTTCTAAAGCGCTGTCTGCATCAAGGTTTGAACCCTTAGCGTATAATATTTTTGCATTAGCACCCAACGCATTTTGCAAACCTGCTTTAACAGAAATACATTTATCCAGATCTGTTGCTACGCTCCACGTGCCGGACATATTTTCTTTTGTATCAGCCAATGGGCCAATTAATGCAATCGTCCCGCTTTTCTTTAATGGCAACAAATTGTTTTGATTTTTTAATAACACAAAACTTTCTGCTGCTGCTGCCCTTGCAGATTTTAAATGATCAGCTGTAAAGATTTCTGTCTTTGCTCTGTTAGCATCACAATATTTATATGGGTCATCGAACAAGCCTAATTTATACTTTGCTTCCAATATCAATCTACAAGCATCATCAATTTGTTTCTGTGTTACTTTTCCTTCTTGTAAAGATTGTTTTAGCGTAGTTAGAAAACCTTCGCCGACCATGTCCATGTGTATGCCTGCATTCATTGCCAACGCAGAAACCTGTTTTAAATCACCCATTCCATGATCGATCATTTCATTGATGCCGGTATAATCAGTAACAGTAAATCCTTTAAAGCCCCATTGCTTACGCAACACATCTGTCATTAAAAATTTATTGCCTGTTGCCGGTATGCCATCTACTTCATTGAATGATGCCATGATGCTTCCAGCACCTGCATCAACTGCTGCTTTATACGGCGGTAAATATTCATTGAACATCCTTACACGGCTCATATCAGTTGTGTTGTAATCTCTGCCAGCTTCTGCAGCGCCATACATCGCATAATGTTTTACGCATGACATGATAGTATTGTTTTTTGAAAAACTATTATCACCCTGATAACCTTTTACCATTGCTTTTGCGATCATTGAACCTAAATAAGTGTCTTCGCCGCTTCCCTCTGCAATGCGCCCCCAGCGTGGGTCACGGGCAATGTCCACCATCGGGCTGAATGTCCAGCAAATACCATCAGCACTTGCTTCGATTCCAGCAACTCTTGCGCTTTGTTCTATCGTTTGCATGTTCCAGGTGCAAGACAATGCTAATGGAATTGGATAAGTTGTTTTATAGCCGTGTATCACATCCATGCCAAATATCAATGGTATTTTTAAGCGGCTTTGCTCAACAGCAATTTTTTGAACTTCACGAATTTTCTCAACTGTTTTAATATTAAACAGCCCGCCAACTTTTCCTTCCTTTATCTTTTTTGCAATATCAGAATTAGATGCTTGCCCTGTTACAATATCACCAGAGCCAGGCAAATTCAATTGTCCGATCTTTTCATCTAAGGTCATCTTCTTCATCAATGCATCGATGTAGGTTTTCATCTTTGCATTGTTGGTTTGTGCTTTTACCTGCACCGCCGCAAAAAATAATACTACTATCGCCAGTTGTTTGATCAGTTTCATTGTGCTGTTATTTTTTGTTTCAATTATAATTTTAATCTGCTTTTATAACCTGCGTTCTTGCAGATACACCATTTTCATTTATTGCTTCAATAGTAAAATAATATGCCTTTTGGCTATCCATCGCTTTGAACCAATACTCATTTAAGTCATGCACCATAATGCAGCTATATAATTTATCCGGCGCTGTACCATAATAAATATTGTATGCCCATGCATTGCTTACCGGGCTCCATTTTATCCATGCGCTACGTTTATCTTTTTCTTTACGAAGTACTATAAATTGTTTTACTGCTTCAGGTTTTGCTCCGTTGCCATTGCCAAATACTCTTAACCCGCTGATCGCAAATTTGCCGGTAGGCATGTGTATATTTTCCAGTTTAATGAACCTTGCTTGCACTGGCTGTTGCAATTCAACATAATCATGTGGCACATCTGTTTTGTTATTGCTTTTATCAATAAGTACATTCCATTTTTTCCCATCTATAGAATAATACATTTTATATTGATGATAGGTAGTTGTTTGTTTGCCTAAAAATTCTGCATCCTGATCAGCATAATTTATTTGCACTGCATTTACTGTTGAGACATTTCCCAGATCGCTTTGTATCCATTCACCACTGTTGCCTGTTGTTGCACTCCAATAGGTTTTAATATTTTCATCTACGGCATTATTAGGTTGATATGCTGCAAGCGTTGAAGAGACTGTAACTGATTTTTTATAGTTCAATAACATCCATCCAGAAAAAGCTCCATGCTCTGTATTATTTTGTGTTGGCAAATAATGTGGGTAATCACCAAACGCTGTGTTACAATACATCACATCATCTTTATCAAAACCAGCAGGCCAAATACCGATCCTTCTTTCAAAATTATTTTTTACAGAAATAGATATGGTTGATACATGCCAATAGTTTTTTGCATTGTCCATAAAGGTTGCGCCATGCCCTGCGCCTCTTGCAAAGCCACCCGGTTTAAAACTTAGCGGATCTGATTGTGCAGAGAAACCACCCAACGGTTCTGTTCCCACTACAACACCATCTGCATAGCCACTAAATTCTGTTCCCGGTGCGCCATACTGTAAATAATATTTTCCATTATGTTTTGTCATCCATGCGCCTTCAATAAAAGGGTCGAGAAAAGTATCATCCATATATTCACCGAAGCGTTGCCAACCGTAGCGCCATGATTCCAGCATATACATTTCTTTTCTTGTGCCAATGGGTTGCATTGTTTTTCTATTCAGTTCTACACCATAAAGAGGGTAGCGGTTGCTGCTGCCATTGTACATATAAAATCTTCCATCATCGTCAGTAAAAAAAGCAGGGTCCCATCCGCCAATCTCAAAAGAATCAACCAAAGGTTTCCATTCATTTGCTTTTGGATTTGTGCTCATCCAAATCGTAAACTTATTGGTGTAGGTAGAACCAAACACTAACATCGTATCGCCAATGATGCCAACAGCCGGTGCACATAATTCATCGTACGTTCCGGTATTCCATGGGCGAAGAAATTTTCTTGAATTAAATTTCCAATTCAACATATCGCTGCTGTACCAATAGCCCCATTGATTAGTGCTGAACAAATAAAAATCCCCTTTATAATTTACAATGACAGGATCTGCAGTTGCTCTGTGTTTCCCCCATTCAGCAAAATTTGGAATTGGTGTATATCCATAATCAATATTGATAGGGTTGCAATAGGTTTTTTGTTGTGCATTGGTTTCAATGCAAATTAAAAGGTTAAACAAAAAAAGATATTTCAAGCAGTTCATCTTATTAATATTTGAATCCTAATTTTTTTAACCCTTCTTTTATTTCAGGGCAGCTCATAAATAATTTCCACAGTAGCCCGCTGCGATAATTTTCTATCATTACAACTATCGGGCCTTCATCAATAGCAAGGTTGCTTTGTGCATACCAATTCTTTGTTTCGTTGAATGCATCTACAAAACCATATTCACCCCAAATCTTATCGCCTAAATCATAATAAAAATGTTTCAATGCTTTCATCGAATATTCAGGTGTGTAAGGAAAAGCAGAAAGGGCCGCCGTTGGTGTTATAGTTCCGCCATCATTGGTTGGGGAAAATGCATCATAACCATTATAAGTATCGCTTGCAGTTAAACCCCAGCAATTTTCTCCATAACCTTTAAATGCTTTCGGATTCTCTACACAATAAGCATGATTAATAAGAGTATGATTTTTATTCTGCTCCCAATAATCAGCATAATTATCTTTTAATCCTCGAGGGTCTAAACCAAGAAAAGAATATTGAGAGAAAAATAATGGGCCGCCATAATCAAAACCAAGCGGTAATTTATAGTTGTAAAATGTTTTACCATTATTAAAAAAATTGCTTTGCGCCCAACCACGATGATAAACATCTGCAGTAACAGGATATCTTTCGCCGCTCGCTGCTAAAATGTAAACGATCAAACATTCATTAAAACCTCTTATCGGAAAATTCATTGACCAATCATTGTTTGGGCTCCAATGCCAATACAAAACGTCTTCGCCGCCTTTTGTGAACCAGTTCCATTCCGTGCCTTCCCAAAGCCAATTAATGCGGTTGCGTAATTCTCTTTCTATTCTATTATCACCATTAAAATATTGCCTTGCACACAAAAGGCCTTGAAGCAAGTAAGATGTTTCAACAAGGTCGGCTCCATCATCTTTACGGCTGAAAGGAATTGTTTTTCCTGTTGCACCATCCATCCAATGTGGAAATACGCCGTGATATGAATTTGCTTTCAATAAAAAGTTAACCATCTTCAACATGAATTTTGCTGCAGTATCACGGGTTATCCATTTTCTTTCAACGCCAACAATTACACTCATAATACCAAAGCCTGTTCCGCCTGTGGTAACTGTTTCATTTCCATATCCAAAATTTTCATTGCTTCTTTCTCTTGCCATGCCGCTTACGGGATGAGCAAAATCCCAGAAATAACGAAAGGTTTGTTTTTGTACCAATTCCAACAAAGCTGTGTCGGATAAATTGAGCGGCCTTGTTGCTTTTTTAGCAACAAATGTTTGCTGTGCAGAAGAACAAACAGTTATTAAAACAAAAAATAAAGAGAAACTTAGTTTTTTCATGCAGGCAATAACTTTTTATTTTTTACAGATAAGGTGCGGTAAATCCTAACTGCCGCATTCCATTTTTTATTTCGGGTGCGCCGGTAAAAAGGTTCCATAATAAACCGGTGCGATAATTTTCTATCATTACAATGATCGGCCCCTGGTCTATTGCTAAAGTAGAATTGGCAAACCATGGGTCGCTGAGTTTGAAGGCATCATAAAAACCATATTGCCCCCAAAGCTTATCTCCTAATTTATAATAAAAGAATTTCAATGCATTCATTGATTCTATTGGTGTATAAGGCATTGATGAAATAGCTGCTGTCGGTGAAATGACACCAATATCATTGTTAGGTTCATTTGCATTATACCCATTCGGAACATCGCTTGCTGTTAAGCCCCAGCAAAGGTTGCTGTATCCATACCAACCACGTGGATTGGCCTTGCAATATTCATAATTTATTTTAGTGTGGTTGACAGTTTGTGTTTGATAATTGGCATAAGTATCATTCAAACCATTTGGATTTATACCCAAAAAAGAATAATGCTCAAAGAATAATGGGCCGCCTCTATCGGGCCCAAGTGGCAATTGATAGCCGTAAAAAATATTGTTGTTCTTGATAGCTCCATTTTTTGCCCAGCCATTATTGTAAACAATTGCAGGTATAGCACTTGTTGTAGATGACGCAGCCAATACATAAGTTATCAATGCTTCGTTCCAGCCAACAACAGGAAAATTCATGATCCATAATTTATCGGGGCTCCAATGCCAGTACAAAACATTTTGATTGTTTTGTCGGAACCAATTCCAATCAACACGGTTCCAAAGAAAATTTACTTTCGTACGAAGATCAGTTTCAGTTACATCAGCTGTATTAAAATATTCTCTCGCTGTAATTAACCCTTCCATTAAATAAGATGTTTCTACTAAATCTGCACCATTATCATTTGCGCTGAACGGTATCGTTGCGCCAGTAGCACCATTTACCCAATGTGCAAATGCACCATGGTATTCAGTGCAATTATTTTTTAAAAAATCTGCGATCTTTAAAATCCTTGTTGCTCCTTCGGTTCTTGTAATAAAATTTCTGCTTACTGCTGTAATGATCGCCATGATGCCAAAACCTGTTCCACCAGTAGTTACAAGGTCTCCGCTTGTATTTCTTTCTCTTGCCATGCCTGAAACCGGATGGCCAAAGTCCCAGAAGTATTTGAAGGTTTGTTGTTGTATTTTATCAAGCAATGCATTATCAGTTATTACAGGAAATTTATCCGTTGAATCTATTGTTGTCATTAAAGACAATGTAACTCCTGATGAAAGCGGTTTTCCTTTTTGTGATTTTAATGCTGTACTAAGTGATACTGTATATTTTGTAAGCGCTGCAAGTGGTGAAGACGGCTGAACAACAACAGCACTATCTGAATTTTCATAAGTCGTGTTAAAAGCAATTGTTGTTCCTGTACTATTTGTAAATGTAATCCCTCCTGGGACAGAGCCATGATCGACCTTAGTAGAAAAAGAAAATTTTATTGACGGAGAGAAATTTACATTATTAATATTGAGAGATGTTGGTACACCATTCACTCTTACTTCTTTGAAATCAAAATTTTCCGCAGGGGGTGTTCCTCCGCCACCGGAACTGTCGCTTTTTTTACAGGCGCTCCATGTAAAAGTTATTACTGTTATAAAGAGAAAAAGTTTATTTCTTGCTATCATCATCTTCACTTTACAAATTTGCTTTTGATAAAAAAAGAGGTTGCACATGGAATGATACATATACCAGGCAACCCCTTCAAACTAACATGAAAAAATCAACATCTCATTGAAACAAAATTTATCTTCCTTGTTTACCTAATTGAAACAACGCACTTATCTCTCCATCACTTAATGCTTTATTAAAAACTCTTACTTCATCCATAGAGCCTGTAAGAGGTGCTTGCCAGCCTTGTACACCAGCATGTGAGAAGCCTGCTGTAGCAGTTGAAAATGCTCCTAATACAACTTGTGTTGGTGTTGGGCAAATAAGCGGGCCAAGGCCTGTCCTGTGGCGAAAATTATTATTAGATACTCTTACATTATTAGCAAACAGGTCTATATTTTCTCCGGCACCATCATACCTCATTACATAATGTATCCAATTGCTTGTTTTGGGAACTACCTGATAATCCACACCTGCGTTTCCATAATCATTGATGTTATCTCCTCCTTTTCTTATACCTCCGGGATATGAACCTATCCAGCTATGCAGATCCAAAAAAGTATTTGCAGTTGATTGGCCTGTTTCAAAACCAATATTTAAAACACTTAACCAATCGCTTTCAACTGTAGTATCTCTTGCTAATGTAAAAAATTCAGAAAAGGTTGATCCGTTGTTAGCAATTTTAACCCATAAACTTACTGAGCAGCTTGCAATAGCATTAGGGGTACTTAATGCATTAATAGTAGGGTAAACAAGATAACCACCATTAAGCTGTAAGCCTTGCCCCTTAACACCTGTTGTTGAAGAATTATTAACCGCTTTTAATGGTGCTGTGTTGGATTTAGTTTCATTATTGTTTCCATCAAAGCTCCAGTATGCCAATAAATTTGTTGGAGCAATTTGATCAGAACTGGTGAAGCCACCAGCAATCGGCGGTATATCTCCCGCAGGAAAATCATCGCTCCTGTCTACTTTAGTACAGGAAAACAACATGGTGCCCCCTGTAAGCAATGCTATAATTAGTTTTATATTTTTTAGTTGCATTTTACTTTAATTTAAAGGTTATTAATAGTTCGGATTTTGCGACAACCGTCCACCACTCAAGTCTCTTTGATTTTGAGGGATAGGATACACTTCATTCTTATTTGCCTGGAACCCGAGGGGCCCTAATACAGCTAATGCTCTTCCTGTACGCACAAGGTCGAAGAAACGATCAGCTTCCATTGCCAGTTCCACTCTTCTTTCTTTCCAGATGTTATCTAAAGTAGCTGGTACAGAACCAAGGCCTGCACGGGCACGCACTTTTGTTAATGGCGTTAATGCATCTCCACCAGTATGCGTAGCCGCTTCTGCATTTATCAACAACACTTCTGCATATCTCATAATGCGGATGTTCTTAGGTTTATTATCCTTGTCATTTATTCCGTTACACCCATTCGTTTCTAAGAAAGGGCTATGATATCCTTTATAATTATAGCGTTCATTAGCAACTGCTGGTTGAGCAGGGATTACAAAACCGTCCCATAAAATTGTTGTTGAAACAGGGCTTGTAAAAATGATAGTGCCAGCTTTTCTCACGTCCCCTGGTTCGTAGGCTGCTGCAAGATTTGCCGAAGGTGTATTTAACCCAAAACCAAGATCGCCATCATAGCTCAGCCCATTAACCACATTCGTAGGGAAAGAACCTCTTGGCCCTTGGAAGTTGCTGTAGTTAGGGTTTATCGCATCGCAGGTTGTGCCTGTTTTGTTTGGGCCTGTTTGTACTTCAAAAATGGATTCAATATTGTTTACTCCTCCTTCGGTTGAATTTACAACAGCAATTGTCGCCTTCTCTCTGAACATTTTAGCATAATTAGTTACCAGATCATATTTGCCTGAGTTCATCACAGCCAACGACATATCATAAGCACCCTGCCAATTTCCTTGATACAAATAAACTTTTGAAAGTAAAGCTTGTGCAGCTCCTTTTGTAGCCCTTCCTACTTGTGAACCTTGGTCACCTTTTAAAGGAAGGTTAGCAACACCATATTCCAGATCATCAGTTATTACTTTATAAATAGTATCCTTTGGTGCTCTTGTTTGAAACTCGTCATTATTAGCTTCTGATCCGAGTGGCACACGTGTCAATTTGGGTACACCGCCAAACTCTCTTACCAAATTAAAATAAAGCAACGCTCTGATAAATCTTGCTTCGCCTATCAACCTTTTTTTAGTTGCCTCATCATAAGTTCCCGAGTTCAAAATATTGATTGCTTTATTTGCTCGGACTATACCAAAGTAATTTTCATTCCACACACTATTAAAAATACCCGTATTGGCATTATGTGTAAAATTGTCAATGAAAATACCATCAAAACCATTGTCACTTGGAACAGAGCCTTTTTCTGAATCGTCAGATGCTACATCACCGAGTATAACCAATTTAAGCCCTACCGTACCTTGCAGGTACAAGGAATTGTATACACCGCCTACCAGTTTATCTGCAGCAGCCGGGTCAATAAGCGCCTGTTCTACCGTAAGGTCTCCTTGAGGCGGCACGTTTAAAAAATCTTTTTTACAACTATAAAGGGACATTGCGATCATCAGCCCTAATGTTGTTTTATAAAATAGTTTTTTCATTTTCTTTGATTTAAATGATTTAATTAAAAACCAACATTAACACCAAATGCAAAAGTCCTTGTAGACGGATAAGTGTTGGTATCTACACCTTGGTTAAGGTTTACATTATTACCCGCTGCAGCTTGTATTTCTGGAGTAAAGCCATGATAAGGGGTAATGGTAAACAAGTTCTGAGCCGTTACATATACTCTAAAATTGGTGATATGTGCTTTTCCAACAAGGCTTTTCGGCAAGGTGTAGCCGATTGTAAGATTATTTAACCGAAGAAAATCTCCGCTTTCAAGAAAATAAGTAGAAGCTGGTAAAGCGCCCGCTGTTGCTCTTGGTACACCTGTGTTTGGATTGTTAGGGGTCCACCTGTCTCTTGCAACATCAGCTTCAATATTATCTGTAAGCTGGTTGGTTCCTCTTGCTGCTTTTTTACCATTATAAATTTTGCTTCCTGTTGTGCCGTATAAGCCAAGCGACAGATCAAAATCTTTATAAGTTACATTACCATTAAAACCATAGGTAAGTTTAGGTTGGTAAGAACCAAAGTATGCTCTGTCAAAATCATCGATTTTTCCATCAGGTGTGCCTGCGGGGCCGCTTATGTCTCTATATATCAAGTCGCCTACTCTTGCGCCCGGTTGAGCAGAAGCATCAATTTGTGCTTGTGTCTGGAAGATGCCAATCGCTTCTCTTAAATAATAACTACCAATCGGGTGGCCATTATCTGTTTTTGTTATAGCATAGCTTCCTACATTATCACCAGGTAAAGGTTGCCCGCCATTTAATTTTTCAACATTATTTTTATTATGTGCAACATTTCCATTTACAGAATAAGACCAATCTTTTCCGATCCTGTCGCTCCATGTTAACGACGCTTCTATACCCTTATTAGAAATGCTTGCAATGTTGGTTAAGTACTTTTGATCTGGGTCACCTAAATTACCGGGTATAAAAACATAAACAAGTGCATTATTGGTTTTCTTGTTGTAATAATCAAGTGTACCGGTAAGTTTGTTTTTTAATATAGCGAAATCAACACCCAGATCATATTCATCTGTTATCTCCCATTTAAGGCCTGGGTCTGTTATATCATCAAAAGCAATTCCTTGGAACAAAGTACCATTAAAGTAATACGGTATATTTTGCTTAGCGATAGAGTAAAATAAAGATGAAGCAATATTGTCATTACCTACACGGCCATAGCTTCCTCTTAATTTCAGGTTGCTGAATATTTTTTGATTGGCCATGAATGTTTCATTCGAAATATTCCAACCGGCACCAACTGACGGGAAGTATCCCCAACGATTGTTTAATCCGAATTTAGAAGTTCCATCTGCCCTAAAAGATGCAGTAAGTAAATAAAGGTTGTTATACCCATAATTTATCCTGCCTAAATAAGAGTTCCTGTTATATTTATCACCAGTGTTCACAACAGTTTGTGTACCCGACGAACCAGCACCGGTATACCATTGGTCACGATTGACAGGGACATTTCTTGCTGTAACTACAACGCTGTTGAATTTGTACTGCTCTGCTGTGATGCCAGCTAACGCTGTAACGCTGTGCTTACCAAATGTTTTTGTATAAGTAGCTGTATTATCCCATATCCAACGTGACGCATCATTTTTTGTAATTGATAAAACACTGTTTGGTTGAGATTGGTTACCTCCCGGTGTGATAAATGTATTTGTATCAGCAGTTAAAAATTTATACGCATAAGATGTAGATTTTGTATAATCAAGATCAACACCAATAGCTGTCTTTAATGTAAGTGCTGCAATAGGCTTAAACTCCAATGCTCCATTTCCCTGTATCCTGTTCACTAAAGCATTTGCATAATTTGCATCAATGCTTAATAAAGGATTGGAAACGTTACCATACAAAGATGTGTTGCCATAACGGGTGCCAATTTTTGAAGGCACAAAAGGTGCTGCACGATAAGCACTGCTAAACGCATCAAAATTAGCATTGTTAGCATCGCCTCTTGTGTAAGACATTAATGTAGTAAGCTTGAATTTGCTGCTCAATGTGTATTCATTATTTGAGCGAAGCGTAAACCGGTTGTATTTATTTCTTTCCTGTATGCCTTCATCAGATAAAAAGCCTGCGCTTAAGAAATACAATATCTTATCACTGCCGCCAGACATAGAAATGTTATGATTTTGTTCTAATCCTGTACGCAATATTGCATCGTACCAATCTGTGTTGTAGCCTTTCAAATTTGTTGTATCAACTAGAGGTGTTCCGCTACCATAATAAATATTGGCCTCATTTAAATATCCTGCGTATTGTTTTTCGCCAGCCATATCAACTAAATCTGTTGCTTCACGGATACCCACATTAGCATCGTAACTAAATACAGGCTTGCCCATTCTTCCTTTTTTGGTGGTGATGATCAATACACCATTTGCGGCACGCATACCATAAATAGCAGTAGCACTTGCATCTTTCAATACATCCATGCTTACGATATCGGCACTGTTTATATTTCTTATATCATCTGTAATAACTCCATCCACTACATATAAAGGATTAGCGCCACCAAGTGTGGTACCTGTTCCTCTTAAACGCACTGTTGGCAAAGAGTTTGGTTCGCCAGAGCTAATTACTTGCACACCGGCAACTTTTCCTTGTATGGCTTGTGTTGCAGTTTGAACAGGTTGCTTGGCAATGTCAACACCTTTTACTGAAGTGATAGAACCGGTAAGGTCTCTTCTGCGTTGTGTGCCATAACCAACAACCACCACTTGATCAATTAGCGTTACAGAGTTTTTCAAAACAATATCAATAGTAGTGCGGCCATTCACACTCACTTCCTGGCCTTCATATCCTACAGAAGAAAAAACAAGCGTTGCACCATCGGGAACATTAAGAGAATAAGTACCATCTGTACCTGTTGAAGTTCCTGATGTAGATCCTTTTATCCGCACACTTACACCGGGCACAGGCTCACCATTTGAATTTGTTACTCTGCCCGATACTCTTACATCATTTACAACAACATTTTTTTGTGTGATGACAACAAGATTATTGTTCAATACTTTATAACCAAGTTCTGTTGCTGCACATATTTTATCCAGCACATCCGTGACAAGAGCATCAGTCACATCAATATCTACTTTTGAGTTAGATGACACGATATCATCATTATATAAAAAACGGAAATCGCTTTTCTTTTCTATCTGGCGAAGAGCTGTTTTCAACTCTGCTGATTGAAGTTTCAGCGTTATCCTGTTTTGCGAATATACCTTAGCAGATACCTGCAGTGTAGTTATTAGTATTAGCGCAATCGTAAGTTTCATAAGCAATAATGCTTTAATAAAGCCCTGCCAGCCCGGGGCACACAGGGGTTTGTTTTTTTTCATACATTTATGTTTTGGGTTAATTAAAATAGCGGAAGCTTGCGCACCCTGACCAGTATTCAAGTTTTCCTTATTAGCCTTTAAGGGGGGAATGCTCCAACATTTCCCTCCTTTTTATTTGGCTTGCTGCTATGTAGTATTGTAAAATTCTTTCTCTCTCATGCGGCAAATGTTTATTGTGAAATAATGATATGATCCTTTTTAATTACATAGTTAAAAGGCATGGTCAACTGCATGGCCGATAATGCCTGGTCAATCGTCTCATTTTCAAACGTACCGGTAAAGCGTTTCTTCTTTATTTTTTCATTGGTTAAATTGATCTCTACTCCATACCAACGCTCCATTTTTTTTACGATCTCTTCAAAAGTTTCGCTGTTAAATACCAGTTTATTTTCAACCCATGATGTTTCTATGATCTCGTTATTTATCGGTTCTCTCGTAAGGTGGCTTAAAGCAATCATCGGTTCTTGCGTTTCTACTTTCTTTCCTTCGGCAATCAATTTCTTTTCATGTTCAGATTCATTATCTGTTATCACCAATTTTTCATTCGGTTTCAAAATGATCTTATCAGTGCGGTCTTTCAACGTAACTTCTATGCTGCCCCGTATCAGGCTTGTTTCAGTGTGCTTCTCGTCGGGATAACATTTTACATTAAAAGCCGTACCCAACACTTTAATATCCATTTTGCTGGTATGGATGATAAATGGCTTGCGAGGGTCTTTTACTACATCAAAATATGCTTCTCCCACAAGGCTCACTTCACGTAATGTGGAAGCATAATTTTTATCGTACGTCAATTTGCTGCCTGCATTCAGCCAAACCTTACTGCCGTCGGGCAAAACAAGGCTTGTCTTCGAGCCATATTTTGTAGTGATCTCATTTTTCGCCGGCACTCCTGCAACCGATTGCTCTTTTTGCGGCTGGCGGTTATAAAAAAATATGCCTACCGAGATCAATACAATTAATACCGCTCCATATAATAATAAGTGCTTTGCTTTTTTAGGTGGGGTTTCGGGTAGGTTTGCTTCGCTGTTTATGTAATGATCCTGTTCATCAAACTTGCCGTCATCTATTCCCATTTGGCGAAGCTTGTAAATAAGTGCCTTGTATTCGTTTTCGCCGTGCTGCCTGTCTATTTTACCTTTGCTCTTCCACAGGTCCTGCATTATTTCCATGGAATAATTCTCTTCCGGTTGTTGCCGCAAAAGTTGCTCCAATTCTGCCAGCTCAGCTTCTGAAGCTTCTTCAGAAAGCTTCCTTGCCATTAAGATCCAAATGCGTTCTATGTTATTTTGTTCCATGGTATCTCTTAAGGACACCATTATTTCAATAATCTACTAAAGGCATTCAAAAAAAATTTGAATGGTTGCTGTGTGAGTTTTATGAAGGGATCAATACCGGGTTTTAAATTCTTTCTTCAATTCAAAATTGATAGCGCTGCTGATCTTTTTTACAGCTATCGCCATTTGATTGTCGATCGTTTTTACCGAAATGTTTAGCAGTTTGGCAATATCATTGTATTTCAGCCCGTCTTCTTTCACCAGCTTAAAAATAAGGCGGCAACGGGTTGGAAGGTTACTGATCTCCTGTTCGATACGCTTTACTGCTTCGGATGTAATGAGCAACTGCTCAGGATTGTAGGCAACAAGGGGTATGTGCATGGATATCTCATCCAATGAAACAATTTCTTTTCTAAAATGCCGGGAGAGATAATTGAGAGCGGTATTTTTTGTGCTTATATAAAGATAGAGCTTAAGGTTTTCTATGTTGGCGATATTTTTTCGGTTTTGCCATACTTTTATAAACACATCGGAAACGATCTCTTTGGAAAGCTCTTCATTTTTTATAATGGAATTGGCGAATTGTAAAAGATTGTGAAAGTAAGCCATATACAGGCGGCCAAATGCCTGTTCATCATTCTTTTCTGCAATTTTAACCTGTAGGGACCTTATTTCGTCTGAGGATAACATATAGCAAATTCCCGGCTTTCGTTAATGGTTATCAAGTTAAAAAAAATAATCCATATCCCTTTAATTAATATTGCCGTTAACCAGCCTTTAAATTGGCGCCGTTTTCTCGTTAAAGCGATTTTATCAAATGCTGAAAAAAACGAGGAATGAATTGCTAATTTTCTTACTTTTGCCCTCCATTTATGCATTTTCAATGTATAAATAGTACCAGTTCTTGCGTTTATAATATTCCATGATAGTGACCAGATCATGGGTTTTAAAATAATTTCTGTCTTGATAATTATCGGGATTAGAAAGGGCCCATAGCTCAGTTGGTTAGAGCACCTGACTCATAATCAGGGGGTCCCAGGATCGTGCCCTGGTGGGCCCACAAAAAGAAAGCAGTTACAATATTTGTAACTGCTTTTTTATTTGGCAAGAAAATTTGATTAAAGATGCTTATAGGTATGCGGTACAAGTGAGTGACACAACAATGCTTAATTGAAAAACAAATGCCTGTCAAAAAATACCTTAACTCAGCTTTGCACCTATCTCCGCAATGATCGATTTTGCAACTTTCAGGCTTTGAAGGTCATTGATATTCACATTGGCCATGGCATCATAAAATATCTGTGTTTCTGCATATCGGTTATCACTCTTTTCTTTATTCGTTGCAGCGGCCAGCTTTTTAGCTTCGGTAAGTTTTAATACGCTTGTAGCTTGCTTTGGCAATGCTGATTTTATAGACTTCACAGCTGTTGGTGTCCAGCCCCATTTCGTATAAGCACTCCACGATTTATTGACAACAACACCAAGTTCAACAGCCAATTCATCCTGTGCACCGGTTAATTTTAATGCTTTTTCCCGGCTGCTTTCTATAGCTTCTCCAAGCCCGCCAAGCAGCGATCTTCCTAAGCCGAGCAAGCCTCCACGGTCAATAATTGGGCCGCTTGCTTTAATATTTGCAATGGCATCCTGGCACCAATCAGGATGTTTCTTTCTTCCTGATTCATTCAGGTCCGCAAAATAAACCATACCCGGAGCATTTACTTGCTGTATAATACCATAATACAATGCACCTATTTCTTGTTGGTACCGTTCAGAGTCTGCATTTTCAGTAATGGCAGCTTCTAACAAATGATACCTTGCTTTTGCGGTAAAATATTCCTGCCTGAATGCTTCCATTCGTTTATTGAAATCAGCTTCGTTACGCAATTTTCCCACTTCAGCGCCCAAAGCCTCTCCAATCTGGCCCGCCTTTTTCTGAATAGCTTCTTTAGCTTTGGTAATTTCGTCAAGTGCTTCATTTACCTTAGAATAAGCTTTGTAAAAATTATCTAAATCATCAAGGGATAATTCGCTTATCCAACTAACTGATGATGATTGTTCTTCTTCCGGCTCTTCTTTCTTAGGTTCCTTTCCTTTTTCTTTTTTTCCTCCCGATGATTCACTAAGCAAGCCTATACCTTCTCTTACGCCACGCCCTAAGCCTCCAAGTGCTTTACCGGTTACTTTGGCACCAATACCTATCATTTCGAGTTTTTCTTCAGGTGTTAAATTTGCCCATACTTGTTTTAATGCGGCTTTTCGTATCTCTGCTTTATAATCTGTTTTCTCTCCTAAAATGTTCGAGCCTTTTTCTTTTCCTTTTTTAGCATATTTTATTTCCCAATCTTCTCCCAGTTCTTTCATCTTACTTAAAATGAGGATAGCTTCTTTTTTCAAATCATCCATTCTTTTATCAAGTACAGACCGTTTGGCTTCGTCTTTTACTAATTGAGCCGGAAGTGTAGTAGTCGTTGTTATTGCCTGCAATTGAGCTGTATCAGCTTTTGTTTGAAGCGCTTTTGCTCCCATTATATCTGCTTCATTTTCTAATCCTGCATCATCATTAACAGGTACGCCTGCCTTCATTTGCATTGTTGGCTTTACTCTTCCCTGCGCCTGTTGCACTACATGCCATGCTTCATGTGGCACATGTTTTTCCTGGCCGGGAGCCACATGTATATCGGTGCCCTGTGCATAAGCATGCGCCTGTAACTGCGAAGGTTTATCTGAATTGTAATGAACTTTTACATTATCCATGCTCATACCCGAAAGAGATTCAACGCCGCTTTTAAGTTGGTCGGGCAATCCTGTGTTGTTGGCTTTTAGTTGCGTTGTTTCAGCAGTATGGCCATCGGCCATAGCCTGGTAGTTTTTTAATTGTTTTACCTGTGTGCTATCATTGGCCATTTGCTGCACAGCCTTTAGTTGCTGCACTTGCGGGCTGTTGCTTGCCATTTGTTGCAAGCCCTTTTCTTTGCTTTTTGATTTCTTTTGTGCGGTATTAGCCTTGGATTGAATAGCAGCTACAGCTTTGCTTTTGTTTTCAGATGCTTTATCTGCATACATATTCATAGTTGCCGGTTAAGGGGTTAAGGTTTGGTATGTTGAATGTAAGCATTAAAATCGGAAATGGAATGCGGGCATCTACCTGTGTGTAGAAAAGGTTGATTTATCCATAATAAACGCCATTTATCGAGTGATATAACTATCTTTGCGCCCTTAAAATACCCGTTTAGAGGGCATTTAACCTTTCCTTAACCCGAGAGGCATTTATTTTTGCGAACTAACAAAACAATATGAAGAAAATAGTACTCTTTCTTGCTGCTTCGGTATCGTTGTCGATGGCATTTGCACAAACAACCAAACCTAAAAAAGATTGGAGCAAAGTGATTAATCGCCCCGGCGATCATATAATGGTGCAATTTGCTACTGACCATTGGTCTGGAACTCCCGACAGTATTGACAACCATTTAAAAAGCTTATCAAGAGGTGCTAATGTTTACATTATGTTAGACAAACCATTCAAAGGCAACCCTCGTTTCAGTGTAGGTTTTGGTATTGGTATCGGTACTACTAATATGTATTTTAAAAAGATGGAAGTTGACCTTACTGCAGGTTCATCTAAGCTTCCATTTAACAGCCTTGATAGCTCTAACCACTTTAAAAAATATAAATTAAGCACAGCTGCTTTGGAAGTACCAGTGGAACTACGTTTTACTGCAGATCCGGAACATAGCAATAAAAGCATTAAAGCTGCAATTGGGGTAAAAGTAGGTACTTTATTAAATGTTCATACAAAAGGTAAAACATTACAAAACAAAAGCGATCAAGGTATTAACTCTTATACAGCTAAGGAAAGTGGCAAACGCCATTTTAATAATACTACCCTGGCTGCAACAGCAAGAGTTGGTTATGGCAATTTTTCTTTATTTGGCAGCTACCAGTTCACCAATCTATTGAAAGATGGTGTAGGGCCGGATATTAAGCCTTTCCAGATAGGTATTTGTTTAAGCGGATTATAATTTTACGAATTACGATATTTCAATCCCCCGAGCTTCGGGGGATTTTTGTTTGCTGTACTTCAATGTAGTAACTTTGCGCCTCTCCCGATAGTCATCGGGACCACATCATGAGCGACGAAATAAAACACGAATGTGGCCTTGCCCTCATTCGATTGCGCAAACCTTTTAGCTACTATCAACAACAATACGGCACAGTACTGTACGGCCTTAACAAACTGTACTTACTGATGGAAAAACAGCACAACCGTGGCCAGGATGGCGCCGGTATTGCTACCGTTAAGCTTAATACAGAACCGGGTTACCCTTTTATGCACCGCTTGCGCAGCAGTGCCAACCAACCTATTGCAGATATTTTTTACCAAATTGGCAAAGAGATACAGGAACTGGAAAAATATCAGCCTGATATTAAGAACCACCCGGGTTTGATGAAAGGCCATGTTAATTATCTCGGTGAATTATTATTAGGCCATTTGCGTTACGGTACACAAGGAAAAAATAATGTAGAGTTTTGCCACCCTTTTATAAAGCGCCACACCATTCCTTCAAGGAATTTGGCAATGGCAGGCAATTTCAATTTAGTAAATACAGAAGAACTTTTTGGATTGATAAATATTGATCCGGGAGAGTTTCAGCGCCAAAGCGACCTTGCTGCAATGATGGAAGTAGTGCACCATTTTGTTGTTAAGGCTGATGAAGCTTTTCCAAATATGATGGACATTACCAAAGTATTGAAAAAAGCGGTTCCTCTTTTTGATGGTGGTTTTAATTTCAGTGGATTATTAGGAAACGGTGATGCTTTTGTGATGAGAGATGCTCATGGCATCCGCCCTTCTTATTATTATATCAGCGATGATGTTATTGTTGCGGCAAGTGAAAGGGCTGCCATACGTACAGCTTTCAATGTTGGTGAAAATGAAGTACAGGAATTAATGCCGGGCCACGCCTTGATAATAAAAGCAGATGGCAATTATAGCATTGAGCAAATTGTAGAACCAAAAGAACGCAAGGCCTGCAGCTTCGAACGTATTTACTTCAGCCGTGGAAGTGACGAAAAGATATACCAGGAAAGGATCGCATTGGGACGCCATTTAAGCGAACCTGTTTTAAAAGCAATTGACTACGATCTTAAGAATACTATTTTCTCTTTTATACCAAACACTGCTGAAACTGCTTTTTATGGTTTATTAAAAGGAGCCGATGATTATCTTAAAAAGATAAAAGTAGAGCGTATACTTAGTTGGGGAAATAATTTTGATGAGGAGAAGTTGACAGAAATGATCAACCGTAAGATACGTTTCGAAAAGATCGCCATTAAAGATGTGAAGCTGAGGACTTTCATAACGGAAGACAGTAGCCGTAATGAAATGGTACAACACGTTTATGATATTACTTATGGTACGGTTCGTAAAAATGAAGACACACTTGTTGTTATTGACGATAGTATTGTAAGGGGCACTACGTTAAAGGAAAGCATCATCAGGATGCTGAGCCGCCTTAAACCTAAAAAAATTATTATTGTTTCTTCCGCTCCGCAAATACGATACCCTGATTGTTATGGCATTGATATGAGCAAATTGGGCGATTTCATTGCATTTCGAGCCGCTATTGAATTATGGAAAGAAAGCGGTAAAGAAGACATGCTGAATGATTTGTTGCTGAAATGTAAAGAGCTGCAGCGCAACAACCAGCTTCATACAGAGAATGTGGTGCGCCAGGTTTACAAAGCATTTACTATCGACCAAATAACCAATAAGATCGCAGAACTTATTACTCCAAAAGAAATAGATATTCCTGTTCAGGTCATTTATCAAACCATTGAAGATTTACATCTTGCCTGTCCAACTAATTTAGGCGATTGGTATTTTACTGGTAACTATCCTACGCCGGGTGGCAACAGGGTTTGCAACAAAGCTTTCATTAATTATATGGAAGGGAAAAATGTAAGAGGCTATTAATCTCCTAAAAAGCAGGTATCACAGCTGGGCGCTTTTTCTTTTTGTTGTTGATATATGACTCCACAACGCTTTCTGCAATTGTAGGAAGCAGCTTTCTATGTTCTTCAACTTTTTGCCGTTGTTCTATTTGTGCTGATGTTAATGGATAATTAGAAAAGAACATTAACTCATTCACGGGAGCCCTATAAGTATATTTATATACAGGATTGCTTTTTATTGAATCTTTAAAGGTTACTCTTGAGAAATGAGTGGTAACAATATGTAAGCTATCTTTTACTATTGGTTTTATTTGCCCTTTCCCTTCTAAACTCAAAAACACACTAATAACCATGCATATTATTATGCAGTAGAAATGAGGTGTATGTTTTTGTGTCAAATTCATTTCCACAAAGGTATTTAATCTATTGAAAATCCGTTTTCACAAAATTTTTACAAAAAAACAAAGCTAAATATTTGTTCGTACGAAATTTTTCCTACCTTTGGTTTATGAAAGGAGAATCTATAGATATTAAATCCACTGAGCCAACTAAGTCAGAGTTGGAAATATTGCAGGTGTTATGGAAACATGGCCCTTCAACGGTACGGTTTGTAAATGATACCTTGAACGAAATGAAACGTGCCGTTCAGTACACTTCTACATTAAAGCTGATGCAGATAATGGCTGAAAAGAAAATGCTAACCCGTGATGAGAGCCAGATGAAGCATATTTATCATGCTGCTATTGAAGAGCAAAAAACAAAAAGCGCTTTATTGGAAAGATTTGTTGAATCCATGTACAATGGATCGGCAAGTAGCTTGATGCAGCAGTTATTAGGCAATAAAAAAACATCAAAAAAAGAATTGCAGGCTATAAAAGATATGCTTGCTCAGCTCGACAAAGACAATAAATAATCATCAACCTTATTTTATGTATCTACTTTCTGTTAATGATCTGTTTTCCGGGAAAACCGTTCAGGCTTTATGCTGGATGTTGGTACATTCTTTATGGATGGGCCTTATACTTATAGTTGCAGCAGGAGCGATCATGCTTTGTACAAAAAAACAAAGTTCACAATTGCGTTACAACTTACTTACCGGTACATTTTTACTTTTTACAATAGCAATGCTAACTGTATTTGCCCTGCAATTAAATTCTATTGGTAATATTTCACAGCAGCCAACTGATACGATAGCAACTAATAAAGTTATCATAGCAGCCACTCAACCGGCAGAAACGATCATCATCAATCCGGGGTTTACAGAATCGATCGTTGAATTCTTTAATCGCTACGCAAACATAATAGTAATGGCCTGGCTTGTTATCATTGCGTTTCGTTGTGTACGATTAGTGAGTGGCTTAAGGACAATACATAAAATAAAACGCAACCAATTATCTTCTCCAGGTGATTATTGGAATGTTAAACTTGCGTTTTTATCAGAAAGGTTAAATATAAAAAAGCCTATACAATTCTTCCAATCTGGAATTGCAAAGGTTCCTATGGTAGTTGGCCATTTCAAACCGATGATACTTTTCCCTATTGGGGTATTGTCCTCATTGTCTACGGACGAAATAGAAGCTATACTTATACATGAGTTGGCACATATCCGCCGCAAGGATTACTTAGTGAATATGGTTCAGAGTTTTGTTGAGATATTATTCTTTTTCAACCCTGCTGTATTATGGGTTTCTTCTCTTATCAAAATAGAAAGAGAGAATTGTTGCGACGATATTGCTGTTGCACAAACAAGCAGCAAGAGAAATTATATCAATGCATTGGTTTCTTTCCAGGAATATAATTTAGGCAATACGAAATATGCAACTGCATTGGCAGGAAGAAAAGATCATTTATTACAACGTGTAAAGCGCATGTTACATAATAATAATAAAACACTTAGCGGTATGGAAAAAACTTTCCTGATGCTTTGTTTGATAATCACTACTTCACTTTCGTTCATCTTTTCACAGGCGCAATCATCTAAAGCAAAAATTGAAGCTGCTTCTGTTATAAATGATAGTATCCCTTCATTGGCCAATCGCCACATTAACCCAAAGGATATTAAAGAAGGTGCCACATTATCTTATACCGAAAAAGTAAATGGCATACCACACACATTACGTGTATTTAAAAGGCAAGGTGTTTTGTACGAGATATATGGAGATGTTACCAGTTTTAAAATAGATGGCAAAGTAATTCCACAAGAACAATGGGGAGAATATAGACAACTGATGGATCTATTGATTGCTGATTATGATCAATCCCAGATTGATGCACCAAGTAAAGAAGCAAGTGTTAGTGCTCCGCTTGAACCACTTACACCAATGGAAATAACAAAGCAGGATGAAATAAGTGCGGATGACAAAGTGCAACAAGATGAAGATAAAAATATGTTGCAGGCAGAACAGGACATGAAGAAAGCTGATCAAAAAAAGAAAGAAGATACTAAACTACAAAAGCTACAACAAAAGCAGGCAAAGCTGGATGCAGAACTGCAAAAATTAAATTTTAAGAACGATAAGCTTAATTCGCAAAAGAAGGCAGAGCAAGATAAACAGTTACCATATATATCTCATAAAAGAGAACAAGATTGGACAGTTGATGACGGCAAAACCCTTACCAGCAGCAAGCTTAGCTATTCTTCTTATGACAATGGTTATTATACATCACAGCCACAACCTTACACACCTTATGAACCGGCTAAAAATTCTTACATACTAACCGGTATACAAAGCAATGGCTCAACAGTAAATAAGGATATGGATGTAAAAGCATTGACTCAGAATTTTATTGATGACCTGGAAAAAGAAAATGTAATAAACACAACAGACAAGTTATCTTATCAAATGAGCAACGAATCATTGATAGTAAATGGTAAAGTGCAACCAGAAGCAATACACAAAAAATTAAAAGCAAAATATATCCATAGCTCCGATTGGAAGTTATTATATAACTGGAGAGTTAAGTAATCACAAATATTTTAAGGGCGCAATTGTTTTCACAGCAGTGATATAGCTACCGCTTTGCCTTAAAACCATTCGGAAAAACGGAACATGAAAAAACGCTAAATCCCTTTAAAAAATACAGGGCAATTTTTTTCGCATCACCATGCGAACAGGCATTGCTTTGCAAACACTATACATCATAATTAAACTATAGCCATGAAAAAAAATAAAGCATTTATCATCCTTCTTTTGTGCCTTTGTTCTCATTCAATATCGGCACAAATAACCGGCCTTGTAACAACAGCAAATAAACCATTAGCAGGCTCTACTGTTTCATTATTAAAAGTGAAAGATTCTACAATGGTAAAAGTAACAGTAACCAATGCAGATGGAAAATTCGAATTGGAAAATGTACAGCCAGGCAATTATTTCATTGCTGCAAGTAATGTAGGTTTTGCAACATCTTATAGTTCTTCATTTTCTGTTGGCGCAGCAAACACAAGCATATCAATCCCTGAAATAAAAATAGAGAAAGCTACAACAGGTACTTTAAGCACCGTAACCGTTACGTCTAAAAAACCAATTATTGAAAGAAAGGCAGACAGGACAATAGTAAACGTAGAGGCAATGCTTTCAAGTGCCGGTAGCAACGCATTGGAAGTGTTGGAAAAAGCTCCCGGAGTACAGGTAGATAATAATGAAGCTATAAGCCTTAAAGGAAAAGCAGGTACTACAATTTATATTGATGATAAACCAACTTATTTATCCGGTGCCGACCTTGCGAATTATTTAAAATCATTACCCGCCAGTGCTTTGGACAAAATAGAGATCATGACAACACCTCCGGCTAAATATGATGCTGCTGGTAATGCAGGGATCATAAACATTAAAACTAAAAAAAGCAGGGTAAAAGGTTTCAATGGAAATATTAATATCAGCCACAGGCAAGGGCGTTATGGAGATATCCGTAATAGTTTGAATTTTAATTATCGTAATAATAAAATAAACCTCTTTGGAAATATTTTATTTTCTGGTGGCAATAACTTTAATGACCTTACAATAAAGAGAAGTTATTACAAGGTCGATGGAACTTTAGAATCAGGTTTTTCACAGAACACCTGGATCAAAAGATGGTACAATAGTTTTGGCGGCAAAGTAGGATTAGATTATTCTCCAGGTAAAAGAACAACGCTTGGCATCGTACTCAACACAACACAACGGCCATCAACAGAATACAGAACCAATTTAGGTACATTCTCTAATGCACAACATATTGCAGACTCAATCATCACTGCAGTTAACAGTGAAAAAGAAAAATTTCAAAGCAATAGCATCAATCTAAATTATCGTTACCAATTTGACAGCCTTGGAAGAGAATTATCTATGGATCTTGACTACATACGATATAAAACAACAAATGACCAGTTATATAAGAACGAAAGCTTTAATGCTGATAATACATCAAAAACAAAAGATGACCTTATTGGCTCGGTGCCTTCAGCGCTTGACATCTATTCATACAAAGCTGATTATACTCACCCTTTAAAGAAGTCGGCTAAACTGGAAGCTGGTATAAAAACGAGTTATATAACCACAGATAATGTTGCTCAATATTTTACCACAGTAAATAATATCACTAATCCTGATTATGATAAGAGCAATCATTTTCTTTACAAAGAGAATATTAACGCTGCTTATTTGAATTATAGTAAAGACATAAAGAGATTCTCAATACAATTAGGTTTGCGTGCAGAAAATACTATTTCCAAAGGGCATCAATTAGGTAATATGATGAAGCCTGATTCTTCTTTTAAAAAGAATTATACCAATCTTTTTCCAACAGTATTTTTATCTTATAAATTAGATAGTGCAGGAAATAACCAGCTTAATTTTTCTTACAGCAAAAGAATAGACAGGCCTTATTATGCCGACCTGAATCCATTTATTTCTCCATTGGATAAATTCACTTATTATGCAGGCAATCCTTTTTTAAATCCGCAGTTTACACAACATTTTGAAATATCACATGCTTACAAAAGCAATTTAAATACTTCCATTTTTTACGATCATATAACAGATGAAATGGATGAAACAATAGAATTAAGCGGCAATACTTTCATCAGCCGCACTGGAAACATTGGTAAAAAAGATGTTGGAGGTTTTTCAATTGATGCTACTGTAAAACCAGTAAAATGGTGGACAATGCTTCCTTATATACAATACGTATATGTACATACACAAAGCAAAATATATACTGAAGAGGTAGATACCAAAGCCGGTTTTTGGATCACGAACCTCACTAACCAAATTAATTTTACAAAGGGCTGGAGCATGGAAGTATTAGGAAGGTATCGATCAAAAATATTGGATGGGCAATTTAATGTTGTTGCTTCAGGGCAGGTAAATATCAGCGCACAGAAAAAGATCTTAAAAGATAAAGGGTCTTTAAAAATCAATTTTATTGATATTTTTCGAAACAGGAATAATTCAGGAGATATCAACAGCTTGAAAGGTGGCTCTGGCTATTATCATAACCTTGGTGATTTTCGTGCAGTAGTATTCGCAGTTACCTATCGTTTCAGCAAAGGTGCTAAAAGCAACCAACAAGCTCGTAAATCAGGTGCGGAAAGCGAACAGAACAGGGTGAAGGAATAAAAATAAATGCTTCCTATATGTAATCAACACCCTGTTTTATAAATAGGGTGTTTTTCTTTATGGAAATATCAAGGAAAGTAGTACCTTATTTTTTAGAACTTTCACCTTCATTAAAATTGCAACCAGTGAAAACTATTTTTATAATACGGCATGCAAAAAGCGATCAAAGTTTTTTTGGCAATGATTTCGAGCGCCCACTAAATGATCGTGGTAAAAATGATGCACCAATGATGGCGAAGCGTTTAAAACATAAACAGCCTGTTATTGATGCCTTTATTTCCAGCCCTGCAAAGCGGGCAAAAAAAACAGCCGAATTTTTTGCAAATGAATTTGGTAAAAAAGATGGCGATGTAATTTTAGTTTCTCCTCTTTACCAGGCGCCGGCACCGGTTTTTTACGAAGTTATTTCTGCTTTATCCGGCGATCTTAATATCATTGCTGTATTCTCTCACAACCCGGGCATCACCAATTTTATTAATAGTTTGATAGATGATATGAGCATTGACAATATGCCAACCTGCGGCATCTTTGCTATTAAAGCCGATATCACAAACTGGGAAGCATTTGCAAAAGCAAAGAAAGAATTTTTATTCTTTGATTATCCTAAGTTATCTGTATAACTATAATTCTTTCTCAAAATAAACAGCAATCTTTTCGGGGTTGAAATAGTAAGCTGGGATTTCGTAAAAGCCGTTTTGTTTGTATAAACTAATTGCCGGTATCATCGTATTCAACGTATCCAACCTCATGAATTTGTAGTGATGATCTTTCGCTAATGTTATTGCTTTTTGCAGCAACACTTTTCCAATCCCTTTGCCTTGTTGCGTTGGCTGCACATACATGCGTTTCATTTCGGCTATTTCATCATTTATTTTTCTTACTGCTACACAAGCCACATAATTATTTTCTTCTTTGCAAAGAATAATGCCACCTACTTGGGGGCCATACATCTCTTTTAATTCCTGCAGCTCTTCTTCAAAATGTTGGAAGCTGAGATCTATGGAAAGCGATTGCGCATATTCCAAAAATAATTTTGCTGCAGCTTTATAATCTTCTTCGGTATTTGCTAAAATATACTCAAGCATTTTTTACTGGTTTATTGGCTAAGTAAACGCCGGTAAATATTAAAATGGCCGCCATAATCTTATATGCAGTTAGGTCTTCATTTAATACAAGTTTTGCTATCAACGCAGCAAATACAGGTTGTGTGTAAATATAAAATCCGGCAACTGATGCTCCTAAAACTTTTATACCATAAACATTAAACAGGTATGCTAAAAAAGTTCCAGCAAAAACTATCAATATCATCGTAGTGATATCAACCGTATTAAATGTGTGCCATTGTATCTGGTTAAATTCATTCCAGCCAAACGGAAGCACCATAAAAAAACCAAAAGTAAATACCCAACGAATGACGACTACAGGGTTATATTTCTGCATTAATGGTTTTACCAAAATAAAATAGAAAGTATAAGAAACAGCATTGATCAATATTAAAATGTCTCCCCACAAAACTTCGTTGCCATTGCCTGAGCTTTCTTTTCCTAATATCAATACTGCAGCTCCGCCAATACCCAATGCAAGCCCGATGATCTTAATTAAACTTAGGCGCTCTTTTAATAGCCATGCTGCAATGAAGACAATAAGTATTGGTGTCGTCAACATCAACAACGAAGCATGAATAGAATAGGTTAACGATAAACCTTTTAAGAAAAGCAGTTGATTAATTGCAATACCTGTAACGGCACATAAAATAAAACGCTTGATATCTTGTCGTTCTATTTTAATATTCACCGGCTTTAAAAGAAACAACAACCAAAAAAGTATCACACTTGCACCAACACGGGCAACATTAATTCCAAATGGTTTTGCCAAACCGGTATTGGTAAAATGTTTAACTGCACTAAGGTTTATAGCGAAAAAAAGATTGGTAAAAAGTAAAGCAAGATGTGCAGTAGCCCGTTTATTCACAATTCATTTTTGAAATGCAAAATTAAGCTGATGCTGTTGATTAATATGCACATTTTCTGATAAGCCATAGCAATTAAAAAGCCGCCATGTAAATACATGGCGGCTCTATTTCGTAAGAACTATTACTTTTTATTCTTTAATAAATTTCATCGGTGTACGAGTTCCTATTTTTATCAAATAGATTCCTTCGGTAAGCGTGGCAGGCAATATAACACCTTGTACATTCTTACCTGGCCTGCTATTAAGTACAGTACTTAATATCTTCTTGCCAGAAAGATCGGTGATCAGCACATCTTCCTTCATATTTCCGCTTGCGGTATAAGAGATATTCAGTTTAGATGTTACAGGGTTTGGAGAAATAGTAATGTTATTGTCCTTCAAAGCATCATTAGATTGCACCGATGCTGCTTTAGGCGTACCACTTATCTCAGCCCTTAATTTGTAACAAACTGTTGTACTGTTGGCACCATTATAACCGATAATGCGTACAGAATAGGTTCCTACTGTTGTGGTATTGTAAATAATACTTTCACTTGTAGTGCCTCCGGCTGTTGATGAGCCCAGCAAAGTGCCTCCAGAATTGTACAGGTACACATCATAGTCTCCCGGAAGGTTGCTTAATGTGATATAGATATTTGAAGCCGCTGCGGTATTGGTAAATTTATACCAGTCCACATCTGTTGAAGTGGCTATTTGAGAATTCACATCTGTATTGGTGCTTATTGTTGAAGCTGCCGCCTGGGTTTCATTTGGCTCAGGTGTGTTACTGCATGAGGTTGTTGTTGTTACCAATAATGTGTAACAGTCCGTTGCTGAGAATGCGCTATTGTATCCAAATACTCTTACTGTATAGGTTCCGGCAGCAGCATTGTTATAAACAATACTCTCATTTGAAGTACCTCCGGCAGCCGAACTGCCTACTACTGTTCCTGCTGCATTTAATAATTGCAGGTCATAATCAAAAGGCAGGGTGGTTAATGATACCGTTATATTAGTTCCTGCAACAACAGTGAATTTATAATAATCTTGATCTGTACTTGTTGCGATCAATGCTTTATAATTAGTACCCGTTGAAATTGTACCTGCAGTAGCCTGTGTGTTGTTCGGTTCTTGTATATCTGGGCAACTTGCCACAACACAAGGAGTTCTTCCGGAAATGGCGGTGGTGCCTGTGTTCGCCGGGTCAAGCCAAGGCTTCAATTGCTGCGATGCTGTGGCACCGTTAGATGTCCAATCGTAAGATAGTTTGCCATAATAGTCATTTTTATCCGCAGCTACTGCACCACAAGATGATGGGCCGCCGGAAAGCTTGCCTACAATACGTTTGGTGCTATTAAATAATGGTGAGCCGGATGACCCACCTTCGGTCACTCCATAATTGGTAGCAGTAGCTACCCAATTAGCCTGCCAATGAGAATTAGCTGGCGCCTGGCTATAATAGCTTCTTGATATTAATGCTGCACTATAGGTAGATATTTTTTTTATGTCAGCTGCAGGATGATGGATACCAACACCGCTGCTGCTGCCTGTTCCACTTGCATCAAACCCTGCATAATATACATTGTAGGCCGCTGGTATTGCACTATTAAATTCTACCAACAGGAAATCAGAACCTGTTACACTGGAGGTAGTGCCGTTAGATGCACTTGCACGCATGGTGCAACCTGTAACAGTATTTGAGCCAGGCTCTGATGCTGCGCTACAACCTGCGCTTTGATAATTAAAATAAAACACCCATTGGTTCTTATCTGCCGCTGCTGCAGAAGCTCCGCAATGGTTAGCTGTTAAAAAATAATTTTTACAATCCTGTGCTATATTATTAATAAGAGCACCGCTGCACCAGCCTTGGCTGGCAGCATTTTTTACCAATATACGTGCAACAGAATTTCTTTGGTCTGTCCATGTACTGCCTTCTGGGCAATTTACATTTATCTCGCAAGCACCTGAAGTGCCAAAGCCACAACACTTAGGGTTTTGAAGATGGATATTAGCAGGAGGTTCAGGTGCATTATAAACATTGGCAATACCGGTAATGGTAAAATTGCCCGGCTTCTTTACATTAGCTTTTTCATAATACTCTACTACAAAGCTTCCGGTATAAACGATCTCTGTAGCAAAGAGTTTTTCTTCATTGTTATTATGTGCACCGAACGAACCGATGACATGCGTTTTTTCCGCATTGTAAACATAAAGCACTCCACCTTCGGGGATATAAAAATCATCGAAGTACAATGAGGTGGCCGGAGCATTGGGAACCTCTACCAATAAACGCCATACACGGTCATTGTTAGGCAGTGTAGACCAGCTACCGCTGTTTTTTAGCGAATAGGAAACCGGAAATATTTTACCTGCCGGTAGCATTTCGCCTTTGGCAAATACTTCTCTTGCCTGCCTTTGTAGCGTTGGCACATCAAGAGCCGGCATTACAACTTTAGAATTTCTAAAATCGCCAGGCAGGGTATTGTTAAAACTGTAAGGTTGCCCTCCGCCACTAACCTGTGCCGTGGTAGAAAAAGCAAAGAGCCATAAAAGGCCGCTGAGTACGGATAATTTTTTCATAAAGTAGTTAATTTGATTAATGAAGCTAAAGTAATAACTGTTACGGTAAAATGCAATACCCTAAAAGTAGGTATAGCAATTTTGCGTATTTACACGTTTAAAAACAGTATTTATCTCCGCTGTGAGATTAGCAGAACAATAGATATAATATTGTACCAATAAAAAAGCCACTGTGTAAAAACACAATGGCGTTATTATTCACTAACCCATCCTCAATCATACGCAATGGTATGTATTGGATGATAATTTTATTCTGTTTAAGCAGCCTGCATCTCTTTTATCTTCTCCCTTATCTTAGCTTCTATTTCATTCGATAATTCAGGATTGTCAATCATCAATTGTTTCACCGCTTCTCTTCCTTGGCCAAGTTTATCATTATTATAACTGAACCAGCTACCGCTTTTTTGAACAATGCCTAATTCAACTCCCATATCGATTATTTCTCCTGATTTAGAAATACCTTGTCCGAATATAATATCGAACTCTGCCTGGCGGAAAGGCGGCGCTACTTTATTCTTCACCACTTTTACTTTTACATGGTTGCCCACTGCTTCGTCGCCATCTTTAATTTGTGTCATACGGCGAATGTCCAAACGAACCGAAGCATAAAACTTCAAAGCGTTACCACCAGTTGTTGTTTCAGGGTTACCGAACATAACACCAATCTTTTCTCTCAATTGGTTGATGAAAATGCAAACCGTGTTTGTTTTATTAATAGTAGCAGTAAGTTTCCTTAATGCCTGGCTCATCAATCTTGCCTGTAACCCCATTTTGCTATCACCCATTTCACCTTCCAATTCGCCTTTTGGTACCAATGCAGCAACAGAATCTATCACCACAACATCCAAAGCTCCTGAAAGAATAAGACGGTCTGCGATTTCTAACGCCTGCTCACCATAATCTGGTTGAGAGATCAATAAATTATCAATATCTACACCTAATTTTTGAGCGTAGATGCTATCAAAAGCATGTTCCGCATCAATAAAGGCGCACATGCCGCCTTTTTTCTGTGCTTCAGCAATAACATGTATTGCCAATGTTGTTTTACCTGAACTTTCCGGCCCGTAAATTTCAACTACTCTTCCTTTTGGTAAACCGCCAATACCCAATGCCACATCCAATCCTATTGACCCTGTAGAAATAACTTCCTGTTCTACATTTCCCTTCTCATTCATCATCATTACCGATCCTTTGCCGAAATCTTTATCGATCTTATCCATCGTTAATTTCAGCGCCTTTAATTTTTCTGTGTTGCTCATGTCTTTGTTTTTTTAAGTGATGTATCTGGTTTTGCTTGTAAATGTAATTTGTGAACCAAAGATATAGGTTTTATTTTATCAACACTAATTATTTTAGTATTTTTTTGATAATTTTTTTAGTTATTATAAAAAGGGCAAAAAAAGCCCGTCCAGAAGAATAAGGACGGGGTTGTTGTTCAAGCATGAGAAAAATCTACTAAGGTTGTTTCCTCAGGTTTTCATAACCGGGCCGGTATAAAAACGGGCTTTTTATTAAGTTTTATACGGAATAAGTTGTTTTTAATACAGATCAGTACAAAGAGAAGCTAGTTTTTTGACCTGCGCAATACCACGAAGTGGTAATTTTTTGGCTAAAAAGGTACTTTCTGGCCTTTTTACAGCATTTTTGCATAAAATAATATTATATGAAACGTTTGATCTTTAGTGCCGCCCTGTTATTATCGCTTTCTGCGGGTGCACAAATAAAGCCTGCGGCTAAAAATGTAACCTACGGAGCCAAAACCACAGCTGCCAATGCTGTAGAGGTAAATATCCTGGAAGAGAAACTGGAAGCTTCTCCAAAATTTATCGGTAAGGTAAAGGGGACTGTAATTGGTGTATGTGAGAAAAAAGGCTGCTGGATGAAACTGGCCCAAACTGATGGAGATGGCATCATGATCCGTTTTAAAGACTATAAATTCTTTATGCCACAAAATATAGTTGGTAAAGAAGTGGTGCTTGATGGCCAGGCCGAGATGACCACTACATCTGTTGAAATGCTAAAGCATTATGCAGAAGATGCTGGCAAAAGCAAAGAAGAAATTGCTAAAATAACAGAACCTAAAAAAGAAATAGAATTTACAGCGAAAGGAGTTTTGGTATTGAATTAAGATATTTGTAGAAAGAAAAAGCCGCAATAATTGCGGCTTTTTTTATTCCCTTTATTTTGAGTTATAAGGGAATTTTTTAGATGCATTCCGCATCAATGCATTTACCAACCTGCCGGGATCGCTGCCCACAGAACCTGACGCATTGTAATCATACTTCCAAACCAAGTCGCCTTTTACAGCTTCATTAATAGTGATAGATGTTTGTACATCATTGGTAGTGCCCCACGAGCCAAACAATACACCAAGCGCCACTGCAGCACCTTCGCTCATTGGCTTAGACATATAGGCCCTTGTACTTATCACCGCATCAACACCTAACAGCTTTGCCAACTCATCTTTTGTTTTGTTCTTCGAATTCTCATAAGTAATGCCGGCTTGTGATAACAACGCATTGGTTCGGCTGATATCCTGGAAGCTGACAGTATATTTAAATTTATCGCTTCTTCGTAAAAACCAACTGTACATTTTATCCTGTATGGTTTCTCCTGTTTTACGTTGCATTTCTGCTAACTGATCTGTATTAAGCTTCTTCATTTCATTAGGCCTTAATTGGATAAAAACTTCAGCTGGTAAAATGGCTACTGCTTTATGGTTTGCTGTTTTAGATTCAAAATCTGCTGTTTTGTAAATTTTAGGGCCGCAGGCCTGCAATAAAAGAATAAACAGGGCAGTTGTGATGGTAAATAAACGTTTCATGGCTATATATTTTAGGAATGGCAAAGAAAGTAAAAGCTACTCTTTGCCTTTGCAATATGAGTTGTAATAAAATCTTAAAACTTTAATTGATATTACATAAAATGTAAAAACTCGACATCAATATCCCACCTTAATTCCATTCATCTGCGCTGTTACGAAGTTGATATAAATACGCTACGAACGAATTCGTTTTTTAATGACTTTCGTTCAAAGCATAGCCATGAAACCTTTTTTATTGACTTTATTTACTATTTCTATATTCTCTTTTGCAAGGGCGCAGGAAAGCCGTGGAAAGATCAGTGTAACAGTTGTTAACCCACAATCTGCCCCAATAGAAAATGCTACAGCCGAGTTACGCAACGCAAAAGATTCTTCTCTTGTAAAAACATCTTTAACCGATAAAACCGGGCTGGCAGAGTTTGACAAAGTACGCTTCGGTGATTACTTTATTAAAGTGAGTATGGTGAATTATAAGCCTCAAGTTTCAACTTTTAGTTTAAAGGAAAACCAACCTACATTACAATTACCAACTATTTCACTTGCAGCAGGCGGCAATGAATTAGCTGCAGTTACAGTTACAGGCCGCAAGCCATTCATTCAAAAGTTATCAGACCGCATTGTTGTTAATGTAGAGAACAGCATCGTTAGCGCAGGCAGTTCAGCAATGGATGTATTGGAACGTTCTCCTGGTATTACAATAGATCAAAATGATGCGATCAGTTTACGTGGCCGCTCCGGTGTTATTATTATGATAGATGGAAAACCTTCGCCGATGACAGGCGCTGATTTAGCAAACTATTTAAAAGGGTTGCCTTCTTCTGCTATTGAACGTATTGATATCATCACCAATCCTTCTTCTAAATATGATGCATCTGGAAATTCAGGCATCATTGATATCCGTATGAAGAAAGACCAGCGCATGGGTATCAATGGAACATTCACTACAGGTTATGGGCAAGGTGTTTATCCAAAAGCAAATATTGGATCAACATTTAATTATCGCAATAAAAAAGTAAACATCTTCGGCAATTATAATTATGCATATCGCATCGGTTTAAATCATTTATTGCTCGATAGAAATTTTTATGACAATGGTGTTTACAATGGCGGCGACCTTAAAGATAATTATTCAAAATCACCGGTAAGCTCCAATACTGCACGGCTAGGAATGGATTTCTTCCCTTCTAAAAAAAGCATCATTGGTTTTGTAGTGAATGGAAATTTTAATCATTACACCCGAAAAAACAATAACAGCTCTATCGTTATTGATCCGTCAAAACAACCGGAAAGCACTTTCGATTCTTATGCAACAAATAATGACCATGCTAACAACTTTGTTGCCAATATAAACTTCAAACACACTTTTGATAGCACAGGAAAAGAATTAACTGCCGATGCTGATTATGGTGTTTTCAATTCTAAATCATTAACCTTAAACTCTACCCGTTATTACGATATTGATGGCAATAGCCTGCAACCCGCCTATACATTGAATGGCGACCAAAACGGAAAGCTTACATTAAAGACAGCCAAAGTAGATTATGTAAACCCATTGAGCAAAGGCGCTAAATGGGAAGCTGGCCTTAAAACAAGTTTTGTTTCGGCAGATAACGATGCGAAATTTTATGATGTAAGCAGCGGCACTCCACAAAATGATGTAAACAAGACCAATCATTTTTTATACAAAGAATATAACAACGCTGGTTATATAAATTTCAGCAAGGAGTTTAAAAAGTTTGATATACAATTAGGCCTTCGTGGCGAACACACCAATATCAACACCAAACAAGAGATAGGCAATGTAACGTTTGATTCAAGTTACTTCCAGCTTTTCCCAAGCGCATTTTTTAATTATAAATTAAAAGAAGATAAAACAATCGGGTTATCTGTTAGCCGTAGAATTGATAGGCCAGGTTATTCTCAACTAAACCCTTTTTTATTTTTGATAGATGTAACAACGTATGCTACCGGCAGCCCGGGATTGTTGCCACAATTTACCTGGTCGTATGAATTAAGCTATACAGTTAAGAACCTTAATTTTTCGGTGAATTACAGCCATACTACCAAGCCACAAAATATTACACTAGCCCGCTTTAAAGAAGTGTTCCCTAATATCCCTTCTGCTGATAATGTTACGGTACAAATACCGATCAACCTGGAATCATCTGATTATATTGGCGCAACAGTTGCCCTTCCGATCCGCATCAACAAATGGTGGAACATGATAAACAACGCCGATGTTTATTATCAAAAATTCAATGGCAACTTCAGCGGCACTAAACTTAATAGTGGTAAGCCTACGGCAGATATAAGAACTAATAACACGTTCACTTTCAAAAAAGGTTGGACGGCAGAGTTGAATGCAAATTTCAACAGCGGCGAGCAATATGGTTTTATGGTGCTTGATCCGCAATGGGGAATATCTACCGGTGTACAAAAAACCATTTTAAAAAATAAAGGGACTCTACGTTTCAACATTACCGATATTTTTTGGACCAACTTGCCAAAGGCTGTTATCACCTATAATAATTATATAGAGAAATGGCATGCCTATAGAGAAACAAGAGTTGCAAACCTCACTTTCAGTTATCGTTTTGGTAATAACAAAGTGCAGGCTGCAAGAAGAAGGACAACGGCTTCGGAAGAAGAGAGGAGAAGGGCGCAGTAATTATGAGTTTTGAATTATAAGTTATGAGTTGATGAACTCTTGGTTTTAAATAAACTATTTTATTATGAGAAGATTACTTGTTATTCTGTTTTGTTTTTCATTAAATGCTTCAGCGCAGCAAATGCCGCCACGAAAGGCTACTATGGGACTAGTGCCTAAACCTACAACTAATGGCATCCTGGTAGATAGCGTTGTTGCCAACACCACTTTTGCTGCATTGCAATTACAAAAAGGTGATGTGATAACAGAAATAAACGGCTCTGCAATTTCATCTATAGAAAGTTACAGCAAAGTTGCTTCGCCGTTAAGAGCAGGAGATAGGATAACAGTAAAATTCATCCGCAACCAGCAAAATAAAACTGCCAATGGTGTAGCTGTAATGCGCCCTTACGAACAATCATCTGACATTGCTGATGTGCAATACGATTGGGTAAAATTTCGCAATGGTTATTTACGCACCATTACAAGAAAACCAAAAGGCAAAACAAATGTGCCTGCTATTTTATTGATCCCGGGTTATGGTTGCGGCAGCATAGAAGGTTATATGAACAGTTATAACGGAAAGATCTTAATGGAATGGGTGAAAGCTGGTTATGCTGTTGTTACAATAGAAAAATCAGGCTTAGGCGATAGTTATAATTGTGTGCCTTGCAGCGAAGTTGATTTAGCAACAGATATCGCAAGCTTTGATGAAGGCTATAAATACATGGAGCAGCTTTCTTATGTTGATAAAAGCAGATTATATGTTTGGGGCCATTCTATGGGTGGTGTTATTGCACCTGAAATTGCTAAGCGCCATACTCCAAAAGGTGTAATGGTTTTTGGAACAACCTTTAGGCCGTGGAGCGAATTTTTATTGGAGATGCACAGAGTGCAAAAGCCATTATTGGAAAACATGAACTATGTACAAACAGAAGATTTTGTACGCAAGATCCAAAAGATATACTACGAATTGTTTGTGTTGAAGAAAACAAGAGAACAGCTTTATCAAAACCCGGAATACAAAGACCTTGTTGTTAGCGAATTGGGTTATAAAGAAGGCAGCAATGATATGTGGGGAAGGCACTGGGCTTTTTGGCCACAGATAGATTCGTTGAACCAGGCGCAAAGTTGGCAGGCGATCAATTGCCCGGTGCTGGTAATTCATGGCGCTTCGGATTATGAAAGCTGCAGCATTGTAGAGCCAACATTAGTAAAAGAAACGGTGAATGCTTATCATCCTGGTAATGCAACAATGATAGTTATCCCTCAGCTTGATCATTTTATGATGAAGAGTGCTAACTGGGAAGAAGCGAGGGATAATTTTAATAAACAACAATACGCAAAAGGGAATTTCAATTATGCTATTGCAGAGGAAACAGTAAAGTGGTTAAAGGCTCATTGAGAAAAAAATATTCATTACACGGATTAGAACGAATTACACGAATTTTTTTATAGTGTTTTTGTATAACATTCTTGTCCGTTGATCAGTTCTTTGGAAAAGCCTGTCACTTTTAAAAAGTGTTCGTGGCTCTTGTTAAATACTTTTTTATAAACAATGGTTTTTATTCCTTTTGAAATAAGAAAGCCTTTTTCTTTTTCAAAAATATAAGGGCCGGTTTTAAAGTCACGGTATTTTTTAGCAGTAAAGTTGATCAATACTTCAGCTGTGCCGTCTTCATGGATCTTTGCGCTGAATATGGTTGCAGTAACAAGGTCACGAAGAACAACAAAGTTCAGGTTGCCGTTGAATTGATCAACAGTAAAATCAGGAAAGTAGTTCTTAATATCAGCTTGATAAAAAGCAATGAATTTCTGAGCCAGTTTTTCATCGCCTTTAAATTCTGCCAGGTCAAAATCTTCGTTTTGCCGGTAGATTTTAACCATATAAAAAAGGTTGATGCAAAACAATATAGTGTTGGTGAGCAATACCGGGAAAGCATTAAGCAGGATGCCATAAATGATAAAGCACACACAACCTAATATATTAAGCCACCTGAAACTTAGGCTATTGGTAACTATAAGGCTGACAGCCAGTAATAGAAAGGCGGCATAACCAAAATAAGGAGCGATCTGTAGCATTGGTAAACTTTCTGCAATGTTACAGATTTGATTCACATATCGTTGGAGTTTTTGTTTTTTGTTCTCTTATACTTTAAATCTAAGGGCAGGTTTTCTAACCAGCCCTTTTTAATTTTTAAAATAGCCGGGAAGGCGATAAGCCGTCTTATCGCCTTCCCGGCTAAATAATATCTTTAAATCTTACTTGTGAATTCCTTTAAGCAATTTTAAATGCGGTTGAAGGTTAGTCAATGTAGATTTGTGAAGGAATTGCTTAAGATGTTTGTAAAAATGGCTATGGTCGTAATAACCATAAACGGAGTAGTGAAAAGTTTCCGGTGCTGTTGCTAAATGATGAGCTGCTTTTCTTGCCCTCATTATTTGCAATGCTTTTTTGCTGCTGATGCCTGTTGCTGTTTCAAAATAGCGTTGTAAAGTACGGGTGCTGATATTATATTTTGCGGCAAGTTCTTCTACCTGTAAATTAAATGCATTGTTGCGGTTGCAATGGTCCAGTATCTCTTTAACGATCTGCACATGGCGCAATGATTCGGAATGCTTTTTTACAATTTTTTGAAAATGATCGTTAAGCAGTTGGATACGGGCTTCAAATGTTGCTGCTTTTTTTATCTCCTCTATTATTGTTGTATCCATTAGGTAACTAAGCGGAAAAATATATTCCTTGTATTCGGAGAAATTTATCTTCTTCTCAAAAATTACAGGCGATATTTTAAACTTGATACCAAACAATTGATTGCCAGGCTGATGATAACATTCGATAGCTTTATGCCTTGGCAAAAAACCGTCTGTTTTCATTTGAAACTTCTGTTCATCTACCTGCATTATAAACGGAGTACCAAGGTTAATAAGATAGGTATAGCCAATATTAGGGAACAGCGCATCCGAAAACCCTTTGGGATATTTTTCCCACAGGTGGCTGAAGTTTGTCTCCCAAAAAAAATCAATGAAATCTTCCAGTTCCGGTACTGGTTTTACCCTATGGTAATCCTTTTCAAAATGGTCGATATGAAAAAATTCAATATGCTGCATGCGGCTATTACTTGCCGTAAAGATAAAGCCGGCATATAAAGCCGGCTTTGATTTTATTTAAGTGGTTGTATAGCGTGTGCAGTAACCTTTTTTACATTACCAGTTGTTTTTCGGCCATCATTTTTCTAAGGTTTATCAGGCCATAGCGCATGCGCCCCAATACAGTATTGATGCTACATTTATTTAATACCGCTATTTCTTTAAAATTAAGATTGGCATAATGGCGAAGGATAACTACTTCACGTTGTTCTTCCGGCAACATATCCAGCAATAACCTTACTCTGTCATGGCGTTGGTTGCGCTCTATGCGATGATCGGCAGAAGGTGCACCAAGAGAAAGCTGGTTGAATACATCTCTTTCATCATCAGATGATTTGATAACAGGTGCAGTTTTTACTCTCCTGAAATGATCCATACACATATTGTGTGCAATACGCATAAGCCAGGAAACAAATTTCCCCTCTTCTTCGTATTTATTGCTGTTGAGGGTGTTTATCACTTTCACAAAAAGCTCCTGGAAAATTTCCTCTGCAGTATATCTATCCCTTACCAATAAATTGATAGCGGTAAATACTTTGCTTTTGTAGCGGTTAATGATAGTTTCAAGAGCATTGTTGTTGCCCTCCTTGTAGGAGCGGAGGAGCTGTTCATCGGTAAGTAGACTTGTGTGTAACATAAGAAATTGTTTTTTAAGGATATAAGGTTGATGATGCAAAAATGCTCATTCTTAAAACCGAAAGTTGTAGTCTGGGTTTGTAAGTTCTTGTAGTAATATCTCTATAAGCCGGCAGTATTGGCATCATCATTGGAATGATAACAGTAAACCATTTTTTATGAAAGCACTAGGCATATTATTGATCATCGCAGGCGTATTGATGTTGATATTCAAGGGGTTCAGTTTTACCCGAGAGAAAAAAGTACTAGATGTTGGCCCTGTAGAAATAAATAAACAGGAGCAAAAAACTGTTGCCTGGCCCATGTATGCAGGTGCTATCACCATAGCTGCCGGAGCCGTTGTGTTACTGGCAAGCAAGCGGGAAAAAGCATAAATACCACTAAGAGGTTATTGCAAGGCCGGTTTAATACCTATATCTTTCGTTTCAAACTAATTTAAACCCTATGGCACGCAAACGTCTTACACACTACGCCGTTTTTCATTCTGTTGGTGGCTTAACCGACCTGGCTGTTTACTATGAGGCAGGCGGAGCTGATAGCATCTTTGGCTTATCAGTTACAGAAGCAAGTTATATCATCGACATCCTTCGCAATGAAAAACCAATGGATTACGATGCAGTAACCAAACGATTTATGTCTGGCGCAATGGAGCCTGTTGGCGAAGGCGAATAACCCTTTAACTATATTTTTATGGCACGTAAGCAAGTGGCAAACTATGCCCTGTTTAAAAATGCTAATGGCTCTGCCGATATTAATGTGTATTATACATTAGGCGGTTCAGACAGCATTCTCGGGCTTTCAACAGCCGAAGCAAATTATATAACCGATCTTTTGAGGAACGAAAAACCAATGGATTACGATTCCGTAACCAAACGTTTTATGTCTGGTGCCATAGAACCTGTTGGCGAAGGCGAAGGTGGCGTATTGGCTCCGGCGTTTACTTTAGAAGATTGGTTAAGCAAACGCTTAGCTATCCGCAATGCTATCAATTGGGAAAAAACAGATGGCTCTATCATAAATTATACACTTTGGACAGCAGCAGATAAAACTGCATTAGCCAATATGTATATGAAGATACTTGGCAATCAATCGCCCAACCTTGCTGCTGCACCGCCACTTGTTGTAAACCCTGCGCCAGCCGATAATGCAGTAACAACGCTTACGCCAGCAAATGCTTTTCAATATTTCATTGCTTATGTAGCACAGTCGTTGGTAATGGAAGGAGATATGCGTTTACCATGGTCTGTTAGTGGTTATAGTACTGAAGAATTAAATTTATTATTCGATAGCCGTAACTTATTTAATTGGAACAATAGTTTCAATGCCTATACAATTCCGTTTGATAAAGGCGCCTGTACACCTGGCGATCCTGTCCGCATTTATACTTTCTTGAAAAATAATGCGCTCATTGCAACCAGCCGTTTAACAACTATGCACAAGATCATCGATTGGTGCCGCACCAACCTTGTACATTTTTTAGGTGGCTGGGAATCTTCCAATGTTTTTGAGCAATGGCAATACAAAGGCTTTCCTCCGGCGGAGTATGTTATTGCCGGTACACATTTAGCTTCTAATCCTGCAAGCCCGTTACAGCACCGCACTGCTGGCTGTTGGGGCACTACAGGTTTTTTACGCATACTGCTCCGCACTATTAATATACCTGCAAAATTAGAAACAAAGGCCAGCCATGCTTTGCCACACTTTTTCCTCGGCGCCGATTATTATCTTTCTCACGGCGATGATCCGTACAATGCATTGTTCAGGACGGCGCCTGCTGCTCCTGCTTCTAAATTGCTGATCGATCAAGCCAAGTTTACGGCGTGGTTCGGGCCAGCTGTTGCTGATCCGTCACCAAATGTTGGGCGCCAAACAAGGGAACTGGCTGTTGAATATTTACCTACTTATTTGTTGCGTAAATATTGCGATGATCAAAGCCATGGCAAAACACATGCTAATGGCGAAGTGTTTGATACACTTAAAACTAACTTCACGGTTGCACAACTGGAAGCGCAAACTTTATGGACAAGGATGGATACGAAGATTGCTTCGATTGGTGGGTGTGCGCTGGTGCCGTTTGGATGATTATGAAAAACGGAACGCTGATTTTTTATGATGATTAGGATCAGTTAAGATTTTTATTTTTGAACCAAGCATTGGTTTTTCAATTAAGCTTCATTGGCGAACTTGTTCTGTTCTTCTTTTCTTTTAGCAAAAGGAAAGAAGAATCACTCTTGTGCGGTATATCTTTGTTGGGCTTTTATTGAAGTATAAATAAAATTAAATTTTACATTGATTGGCTAATCTGTTTATATTAGCTCATTGCACAAATGTGTTGTACCACAACCCATGAGTATTTTTAAAAAATTATTTTCTAAAGACAATAAACAATCCGAAAGTTCTACTGAATTTTCTGAAGGAGATATATTTTATACATTTTCCAACGGGCAATATCATATTTATAAATTATTGGTTTTTGATAAAGATTTTGATTGCTACCATGTCTTGAGTTATGGCCCTATAAACACTTTACCAAATAAAAACGATATAGACGGTTTTAAAGTTTACATCTATCATTCTCCAATTGCTAAGGGTGGTTTTCAAGAACCTGTATTTATTGTAAATAAAAAAGTGGTAGCAAATGACCTTATCGGCTATCATGAATATTTACGACAGACTCAAGAAGCCGAATATTATTTCACTATTGCCAATGATTATTATTTAGCTGGCCTGGCCCTGACTGATCAAGGAAAACATATTGAAGCAATTGATTCTTATGCAAAAGCTTTTGACTTAGTACCTACATTTTTTGAGGCAATAGATAACCAGGCCTTTTGCAAAATGGATATTGGGCTTTGGCAAGAAGCAATTGAAGGATTTAGAAAATCTTTAGAAGTAAACCCTAACAGCTTACTTGCAGAGTTTTCAATTGGAGAGTGTTATTTAAAGTTAGAGGAGTATCAAAAAGCTAAAGAACAATTTCAAAAGGCGATCTCGATTGATCCTACTAACCAAATAGCAAAAGATTTTTTAAAGAAAACAGAGGATTTAATTGCTTCTTCGTAAGTGTATTAAATATTGCTAGTTCCAAAAAAACAATTAATTGAAAGCCTAAATGGATAATAAGTCAAAAGTGGCTACAGGAGTTTCAGCAGGAGGTGTCTTATACTTGCTCCTTCATCTTATTATAAACCTTGCTCTTAGTGGTAATGAATTGGGAAGAAGCAGAGATCCAAATTTTTTAAAAAATGCTCATGTTTATTTTATACAAACAGATTCTACTGGTAAACATGACACTATGATGATGCAAGATTATTTGAAACAACAAAACATAATTAAAGCTGAAAAAAGATATGCGGCACAAGTGAGTGACACAACGATGATGCCATGAAAAACAAATGCTTGTAAGCAAATAATCATAGCTAATCCTAATCATCATAAAAATCAGCGTTCCGTTCTCAAAACATAAATATTTCCTCACACACTCCACTCCCCGTTTTCTAATTCGTAACTTTGCAGCATGATCAACTATTTAGATGAGCTGAACGAGCCACAGCGGGAAGCAGTTACACATATCAACGGCCCTTTAATGATCATTGCCGGCGCCGGAAGCGGTAAAACAAAAGTGATCACTACACGTATTGCCCACCTCATGGCAAATGGTGTGGATGCGTTCAATATACTGGCACTTACTTTTACCAACAAGGCGGCTGCGGAAATGAAAGAGCGTATTGAAAAAATACTCGGCGGCACTGAAGCAAGAAATTTATACATCGGTACTTTTCACAGCGTATTTGCAAGGATATTAAGAGCAGAGGCGAATAAAATTGGCTATCCAAATAACTTCACCATTTATGATACTGATGATGCCAAGAGCGTTGTGAAAACAGTTATCAATGAATTGAATTTAGATGATAAGCAGTATAAGCCAAATGTAGTTTACAACCGTATCTCTGCAGCAAAGAATGCATTGATAGGCCCGGGTGAATACATTAATGACTGGGCATTGCAACAAGAAGATGCAAGAGCAAACCGTCCGCAACTTGGCGCTATTTATGATGCATACGCCAAGCGTTGTTTTAAGAACGGTGCAATGGATTTCGATGACCTTCTTTTCAAAATGTATTTGTTGCTAAAGAACCATGCAGATAGTTTGAGCAAATACCAGCGCAAGTTCAAATACATAATGATTGATGAGTACCAGGATACGAACACAGCGCAATACGAGATCATAAAATTACTCGGCGCTATGCATGAAAATGTTTGCGTGGTAGGTGATGATGCTCAAAGTATTTACAGTTTCCGTGGTGCAACTATTGATAATATCCTGCAGTTTGAAAAAGATTATGATGATGTGAAAGTGGTGAAGCTGGAGCAGAATTATCGCAGCACAAAAAGTATTTTGAATGTAGCCAATGAAGTAATCAGTAATAATAAAAACCAGATCGAAAAAAAGTTATTTACCGATAACGATCATGGCGAAAAGATAAAGCTTGTCCGCACTATGACGGACAATGATGAGGGTAAAATGGTTGCTGATACTATACAAGAGCAAAAACTCCGCAACCATTATTACAATAAAGATTTTGCAATCCTTTACCGCACCAATGCACAAAGCCGTTCTTTTGAAGAGGCGCTTCGCCGCATGGGCATTGCGTATCGCATTTATGGCGGCATGAGTTTTTACCAACGCAAGGAAGTAAAGGATATGATCGCTTATTTACGTGTTGTGGTTAACCCAAGAGATGAAGAAGCATTGAAACGTATCATTAATTATCCTGTTCGTGGTATTGGTAAAACAACAATTGATAAAGCAGTGTTATTTGCCAATGAGAGAGATGTAAGTATGTGGGATATTTTGTGCAGCGCTTCTATGTATGGTTTTAAAAGCGGCACGTTGGAAGTGATCGACAACTTTGTAACAATGATAAAAATGTTTCAAAGTGAATTAGAGAAAAAGAATGCATACGATTTGGCAATATTGGTTGGAAAGAATACCAACATTGTTAAAGAATTATTCAGCGATAAAACAACCGAAGGCTTAGCAAGGTATGAGAACGTTCAGGAGTTGCTGAATTCTATCAAAGAATTTACCGAAACGCCAATGAATGAAGAAGACGGTGAGGTAGGCGATAAAAGTTTGGGCGGTTATCTTCTTTCCAGCACATTGGGATCCTAAGCTTAGAATTCCACGTGGACAAGTTGTCGCGG